>Ga0081539_10000925_pt1 | contig 55202 bp, 51 predicted proteins | sample TabmetS4T2R2_FD_71023 | JGI IMG/M metagenome (GOLD analysis project Ga0081539, IMG submission 71023) | Tabebuia heterophylla rhizosphere microbial communities from the University of Puerto Rico - S4T2R2 | ecosystem: Host-associated > Plants > Roots > Rhizosphere ...
TATTGGATTCGAGGTATTTAAAAATTTTACGGTTCGTTCTATCACCAACTTAGTTTATACTAAAAATACGCTGCATCCCGGCTTAGGAGCACCGGGCGGAACTTATTTCGGGCAGGGTGAGACTAATGCAGGAGTGGGTGGTGTATATGGTTTTTTAAATACTTCTCCATTCTTTAGCCTTACGGATACAATTAATGGCGGATTTTATCCGGCTTATCAAACAGCGAGCTTCACGAGCATTAACGCTTTCAATCCCTTTTATACGCTGGAATATACTAAAGGAAATAGTAAAAGATACGATGTAATTCAAGCTCTTGAAGCTAATTATAAAGTCAACAGATTTCTTACTTTAAATGCTCGGTACGGCGTTACCTACAAAAACGAAAATGATGTTTGGACATATTATAACCAAACTTTAAACGCCAACTCTAATTACGAAGGCTCATGGTCCTACTATAATAATGGAACTGATAATACCGGTGAAATTATTAACTGGCAATATGCCAATACCAAACAAAACTTTTTGGGTTCTGCTATTATAACTACTGATTTCGAAAGAGATTTTAATATAAAATTTCCTTTACAGACAACCACGCAGGTGTCTTTCGATTATCGCAAAAACAACTATACCGAATTTGATACCTGGGGGCAATCATTGCCTTTGAGTCCTCCAATAAATTTTGGTTCCACAACTGCCGGTGTTTATATGGTGACTGATGCTGCAGGCAAACCAATGGATTATAGAGAAACATTTATTACTTATGGTTATTTGGTGGATCAAAAACTTGATTTTGGAAACTATGGTGGTGTAACTGCCGGCTTTAGAACAGACTATTCTTCCGCATTCGGTTCAGGTTCTAAGCCATTTACCTTCCCTCATTACAATGGCTATTTGAATCTTCAATCATTTAATTTTTGGGATAATATCAGCCGTGTTATTCCTTTCTGGAAGTTGAGAGCTGCTTATGGAAAAGCGGGTATTCAACCGGGACCTTTTGACAGAATTCCGGTATTAAGTCTTCAACCAACGGGCAATGAAAATACTTACACTAATAAACCCACTGCGAATAATTCTAATTTAGATGTAGAAGTTTCCCAAGAAACAGAAATTGGTACTGATCTCACATTTAATATCAGCAAAAGCAATTGGTTTAAAACATTGAATCTTGCTTTTACTTATTGGAAAAGACATACTGACAATGCTATTTTCGCCCAAAATGTTCCGCCTTCTACAGGAGCTACACAATTACTGACAAATGCAATTGAATTACATTCTCATGGCTGGCAATTATCACTCAATATTCCGGTTATAGCTTCTAAAAATTTTACATGGGACGTTACTGCCAATTTCGGACATCAAACCTCTATTATAGACAGAGTTGAAGGAGGGGATATACCGCTTACATCTTATGCAGGCAGCACGGGTTTGGTACTTGCAGCGGGAAGAAAGATTGGTGAAATTTATGGATATAAAGCATTGACAAGTGTTTCACAATTAAGGGCAGATAAGACTCCGTTTATTCCCGTAGAGGAACAAGGAAATTACGAAATTGTAAATGGCAGAGTAGTTAATACAATTACCAAAGCTATTTATTTCTCTGATGAAGCAAGTTCATTGGGAGATCCTAACCCAACTCTTACATCTTCATATATAAGCACCTTTAGTTGGAAAAACATTGTAACCTTAAGTTTTCAGTTTGATTGGATAAAGGGTGCTCATCTCTATGAGCAGACTGCGGAATGGATGTACCGCGATGCAATAAGCAGCGACTTTACCAAACCGGTTACTATAAACGGAGAAACGGGTGCATGGACTGCTTACTATGCAAGTGCTTATTATGCGCTGGGTAATACTCCAAAAGGTGTAGGCAACAACGTTACCAAAGACTTTTTTTATTATGATGCTTCATTTGTAAGGTTAAGAAATATTTCGGTTGGTATTGACTTCTCAACTTTTGCAAAACAGGATTGGCTTAAAAAATGTCAATTGGTATTAAGCGGAAGAAACATACTAACCTTTACAGATTATCCGGGTTTAGATCCTGAAATCAGTTCCGGTGCTTCTAATTCTTCTTACGACAGAGGTGTTGACCATAGCACCATACCCAATTTAAAATCTTATCAGGTTACACTAAACCTTGGCTTTTAATTTCTTCATCTTTAAAATTAGTTTTAATGAAAAAGATACAACTCAATTTCAATAAAAGAGGTAAAGGATACCTTCTTTTACTTGTGGTAATACTGCTATCCACCTCTTGCAAAAAACAGTTGGATGTTAAAGACCCAAATGACCCAACTTTTGACGTAAATGTAACTGATGAAGCAGGTATTACCGCTTATGCAAAAGGTGTTGTTTACTGGAATGGCTTTAACTATGGCGATGTTTGGTTAGGCGACAGTTATTTTTCTCTTCCGTGGGGGTATCATGAACTGATGGGGGATATAATAGGCGGTGGGCAGGGTTCAAACAATCAAACGACCACTATGGGTGTACCCGATAAATTTCAGGCAGACCCCAATAATGCCTCAACTATATTTACTAATCCAACGCCACAAGCTGCATCCATTATAAGAAGCTTCAACAACAGCGCTTCAACTTCTGCCGGTAACAATGCTCTTTATTATGAATGGGTGAACATGTATGCAATGATTAACGGTTGCAATTTGGCATTGGAACATTTGGATGGTATTTCTCTAACTACCGATCAGGCAAACACCATTAAGGCTTGGTGTTATTGGTGGAAGGGTTTTGCTTATGCACAAATTGGTACGCTATATTATGCCGGTTTAATTGTTGATCAGTCCAATACAGTTGTAAACAAGTATGTTAGCCAAGACGCAATTATTGCAGAATCAAATAGAAATTTAAACGAGGCGCTTTCAACGCTCAATGCTATTTCAAATCAGGGTGAATATAGTGAAGTTATCACTAAGCTCATTCCAACACAATGCCAAGTAGGGCTTGGATTACCCTTATCTTCTGATCAATGGATTCGAACAATCAATACGATGTTAGCACGCAATATTTTATTCAATAAGCTTGCTCCTTTTGTAAACGGTAATCCCAATGCAGCCATTAACAAAAGCTCTGTAACTACAATGACTGATGCGGATTGGCAAGCCGTTATCAATTACTGCAATGCAGGTATTAAAGAAGGTGATTATGTTTTTACGGGCAGAACAGCTTCAACCAATTCTTTCTTTTCTCCTACCGGCGGATCTGTCGCCGGAATATGTGCAGAAAGCAATCAAACAACCACTTATAAGGTAAGCGAAAGATTAATTCAGCAATTTAAGGCAGGTGATAAACGACTCGCAAACTTTACTACTTCTGCCGGAACTTTTTATGGCGATGCAAATACAAATAGCACACGCTACAGTCTTGTTGATGGAGTAGTAGCAGGTTTATCAGGCATTCCCATATTAGGTTCACGTGAAGTAGGTGGTCTTGAAATTTATATCGGACCAACTTATGAGGAGAATGAGTTAATGCTTGCGGAGGCTAAAATAAGAACCGGAGATATACAGGGAGGACTCTTGGGTATTGATAAAATAAGAGATTACCAAGGTTCAGGTGTTGCTCATGTTGCCGGGACTTCATTAACAACAGCACAAGCATTAACCGAATTAACTATGGAAAGACTTGCTGCTCTTGCTTTTCGTGGTCTTTCATTTTATGATGCACGCAGATGGGGTTGGACGTACGCTATTGCCAATGGCGGTGGCAGATATGGTTGCACACTCATCTTCAACAGAACTGTTTATACAAATGCTACGATTGACTACAACTTCATGGATTACTGGGATGTGCCCGGCGATGAAACGGAAAAAAATCCTCCATCAGAAGATAGCGCTCCGGTTGTAAATCCTAACTATTAAGCTTACAAAAGAGCTCCGAAAAAATCGGAGCTCTTTTGTTTTCGTTTTTTATTTCAGGCAACTCTCCGATTTAAAACAGTATCTTGGTTTGTCAAAGCTTACTGTATGAGAATAATAAACCTTATACCTTTTGTCGCACTTACAGTTTATTCTTGTCATGGTGGTGGCGCCTCAGAATGTTCCGGTAAGCAAGTCTCCTGTCCTTCTTTTAATGATCCGCTTGCGTTGCAATGGGTACCATATAAAATGAATGAACAATTGATCTTCAAAAAAGAAAACATCACCGATACTTTCTTTTTAGAGAAGGTTGATATTACTCGGAGTTATGAAAGAACTGTTAGCGGCAGCAATCCAAACTGCACATCCACCGCTGACTTTTATTCCTCAGAAAGATTGAGCGGTGATTTTGCAGATGGTCTTCATATTGGTATTGAAAATAACATTGACCAATACACTTCTACTAAATCATCTTATGTAATTATCGAGTTAAAGACTGCTTATTTCTCAGGCTTCGGTTTTTCCGATACTGGTTTAATCATGCATTGGGATGCAAATGTTCTTGGTCAAGACATCACTTCATTTTATACTTCACTTCATGTTGGCAATAACTCGTATCAAAATGTTCAGGTGTTACAAAAAGATACTTCTTATCTTAACGATAAAATTAATTCTGTATATAAAATTTGGTTGTGCAAAAGCAAGGGCATTATTGCTTATGAAGAATTTCCGAAACACAATCTATGGATGAAACAATAGCCATGCATTTTCCTTTAGCGATTCAAATAGGTTCTGTTAAAATTTTGTTGCACACTATTTTTGAAACCGCTGCATTCTTTGTTGGCTTTCGCTATTTTCTTTTCCTGCGCAAAAAGCAAGGCGATGCCATCCCTTCCTCCAATCGCGTATGGATTCTTATCGGCGCTATTTTCGGCGCTGTTATCGGCAGCCGTTTAATCGGTGGGTTAGAAAACATCACAGAGCTCAATAATGCCTTCAACAAATGGTTATATTTCTATCAAAACAAAACAGTAGTGGGTGGTTTTCTTGGCGGGCTTATCGGTGTTGAGCTTACAAAGAAAATCATTCACGAAAAACATTCTTCCGGTGATCTGTTCACATACCCAATAATACTTGCACTCATCATTGGTCGCATCGGTTGTTTCAGCATGGGTGTGTATGAAGAAACGTATGGTGCTCCAACAAAACTTACGTGGGGCATAAATCTTGGTGATGATATTTCTCGTCATCCCGTGTCTTTATACGAAATAATTTTTCTTGGCTTGTTATGGATAAGCCTTGCTCAACTTGAACGAAAATACACACTTGCGGAAGGCGCCCGTTTCAAATTATTCATGATAAGTTATTGCTTCTTCCGTTTTTTGCTTGATTTTATTAAACCGCATTATACATTTAATATTGGATTATCAACAATTCAGTTAACTTGTTTGGCAGGATTACTTTATTATTATCGGTCCATTACTCATCCAAAAAAGTTAGTTGCGATAAAGAGTGAGAAGATGATTTTGAAGCCGGCTACAGAACAAGTATGATGCTTTCGTTGTGTCACTCACTTGTACTGTAACAATACTATTCAGCACTAATAGCTTTGACTGAAGTTAACACAAAACCAAACTAATAAAACTGTTTATGCCCGAACGTCCTTACACTTACTACGATTTCACGTTAAGCCTTTGCCCGCAATGTTTGCGCCGCGCAGATGCAAAAATTGTTTTTGAAAACAACAGCGTGTATATGCTGAAAAGCTGTCCTGTACACGGTTTCAGCAAAGTATTGATAGCAACAGATGTAGAATACTATAAGAACATTCGCAACTACAATAAGCCAAGCGAAATGCCACTAAAATTCAACACAAAAACACATTATGGTTGTCCTTACGATTGCGGATTATGTGTTGATCACGAGCAACACAGTTGCTTAACAATAGTTGAAATAACAGACCGATGCAATCTTACTTGTTCCACCTGTTATGCCATGAGTTCGCCACATTACGGAAGACACAGAACGATCGAAGAAATAGAACGAATGCTCGATATTGTTGTTGCCAATGAAGGCAAACCGGATGTTGTGCAAATAAGCGGTGGCGAACCAACAGTACATCCTGATTTCTTTGAAATACTTGACATTGCCAAATCAAAACCTATCCGCCATTTAATGGTGAATACGAATGGTATCCGTATTGCAAAAGACAGAGAATTTACAAAACGCCTTGCATCGTACATGCCCGACTTCGAAATTTATTTGCAATTCGATTCTTTTAAACCCGAAGCGCTGCAAACATTACGCGGCAAAGATTTGACAGATATAAGAATAAAAGCACTCGAGCATTTAAATGAATTCAATTTATCAACCACACTTGTAGTAACACTTCAAAAAGGCTTGAATGATGATGAGATCGGTAAGATTATTGAATTTGCGTTGAAGCAACGATGTGTGCGTGGTGTAACTTTTCAGCCAACACAAATTGCAGGACGTATCGAAAATTTCAATCCTGCAACCGACAGAATAACAATGACAGATGTTCGTAAAAAAATCCTTGAGCAAACAAACATCTTTCAGCCAAACGATCTTATTCCCGTTCCCTGTAATCCCGATGCACTGGTAATGGGTTATGCTTTAAAACTTGCAGGACAAGTTTTTCCTATGACACGCTATATTGATCCTGCTCACCTGCTCAATAACAGCCGCAACACAATTGTTTACGAGCAGGACGAACAACTGCATCAACACATGCTGAAAATTTTCAGCACAGGTATTTCTGTTGACCGTGTGGAAGAAAATTTTAAAGAGTTGTTGTGCTGTTTACCGCAAATTCATGCGCCGGGTTTGAGTTATGAAAATTTATTCCGCATCATTATTATGCGGTTTATTGATGCTTATGATTTCGATATACGAGCAATCAAAAAAAGTTGCGTGCATATTGTGCACAAAGACGGTCGCATTATTCCATTTGAAACAATGAATTTATTTTACAGAGATGAAAAGGAAGAATATGTGAAAGAGTTACAAAAAGAAAAGGAAAACGCACTTCCATGAAACAAATATTGATTATTACAGGAAGTGAATTGGCAGTTTCATTTCTCTTTATTTTTATGGTAAGTTCTTTCCGTATAGATTATGATTTTATGACAGGTTTTGGACTTGCAAATTTGGTTTTAGCCACTTTAACTGCTTTGATAAGCATTGCTTTTTTTGCAACGGGTAAGAAAGTTATCGGCAGAAATATTATTGCAGCAGCGGGAATTATATTATTGATCGGTGCAGGAGTTTGTACAATCTTCCCCATAAAATTGAGAATGATGTAATTTGTTTAATTGTGTATTTTCCATGAATGAAAAATCTCAAACTACCCTATAAAATCATTTTATTCAGCGTTGCTGTTTTAGCAACTTTAAGTGTCTTAATTACTTTATCGGACAGTTATGCCGATGCCAGTTATTTTGCACTTGCATTTGGTATATTGTGCCTGATCGGTGGCTTTTTAGAATTGCTAATCGGCTTAATTTTTTCAATAACGAATGATTCCAAAGATTGGAGAAATGGTTTTCTCTTAAGCGGTGCAGTTCTTTTGTTGTTGAGTGGAATTTCGTGTGGCGGTGGTGCGGCGCTACTTTCGTAAATTGCAGCATGCAAAACTTTACTGAATATAAAAACACCTTACAACAATCATCTCCTCCTGATTATTTATCCGTTTATCTCAAAGCTTTATGGTACGACGCGAAAGACAACTGGAACAAAGCACACACGGTTATACAAGATGTTCCTGACACAACTGCTGCATGGATACATGCTTATCTGCACCGAAAAGAAGGCGATATTGGAAATGCAGAATATTGGTACAGCAAAGCAGGAAGAAAAAAACCTGATGTTTCTTTAAACGAAGAATGGGAAAATATAGTGAAGGCACTTTTGTAAAATCATTTAGCATATAATCCACCAACATGAAATATTTATTTCTGATTGCAGCGCTTGCATGGTTTTCTCTTACATGCACAAGCAATCAAAACACAAGCAAAACATCTGCATCAAATGCCGACTCATCGTTCTCAAATTTTGAAATCCGTTTTATGGATGCATACTGGAAACAAAATCCGTCTGCATCTATTTTCGCAGGTTATGGAAAATATTATGAAGATTTGAAAGTGCCCGATAGCGCAGGTTTTGCAAGCGATATTGCTTTTGCAAAAAAATATATTGATTCATTACATTCCTTCGATTATAACAATCTTTCTCCGTCAAATAAAATTGATTACAACATTCTCGAAAACCAATTCCACAGCAGTATTTGGTACATTGATACATTTAAACAACAACAATGGGATCCATCCATTTATAATCTTGGTGCCGAGTGCTATGAACTGCTGAACAAAAAAGATATTGCATTAAATGAAAAACTGCAATTGCTTAGTAAACATCTTCAACATGCAGATGCATATTTTCAGGCAGCATTGAGCACAATAAAACTACCGACAAAAGAACATACACAACTTGCAGCTTCCCAAAACGAAGGAAGTCTTGAAGTGATGGAAGCTATTGTTGATTCCTTGAAATCTTCAACGTTATCACAGGCTGATAAAGATACGCTGCAACAACGTGTAGAGCTAACCGTAAAAGCGGTTAAAGATTTTGTTACACAATTAAACACATGGTTGGCAAATAAAAATTTTGCTTTTAAAGATTTTAGAATCGGTGAAGACCTATTCAATCAAAAATTCAAATACGATATTGTAACCGATAATACCGCAACAGAAATGTTTGATAAAGCCGTTGCCGCAAAAAATTATTATCATCAGGAGATGTATAAGATTACCCAATCGCTTTGGCAAAAGTATTTTCCGGATCAAAAGCCACCTGCCGATTCTCTTGAAATGATAAAGATGATGATAGATAAAATTTCCCTCAATCATACATCTCCTCAACATGTTTTTGATACAATAAAACAACAGGTTCACGATCTTGAAAAATTTATCATCGAAAAAAATTTATTTGCTTATGACACAACTCTACCGCTTATTGTTCGCAAAATGCCTGCATACATGAGCGGCACATCACTTGCAAGCGCAAGCGGTGTTGGCGGACCTTATGACAAACAAAAGTTGTCGTATTATAATGTTTCTGATCTTTCTGCAATGCCACGCCAAAAAGCAGAGAGCCAGTTACGTGAACACAATCAATACACGTTGCAGATTCTTTCCATTCATGAAGCTATGCCGGGTCATTGCTTGCAGAATGTTTATGCGTTAAAATCACCAAGCGTTATAAAGGCTGTATTTGGCAATGGTGCTATGGTTGAAGGTTGGGCTGTGTATTGCGAAAAGATGATGCTCGACAACGGCTGGGCAAACAATACCTCCGAAATGTGGCTCATGTTTTACAAATGGAGTTTGCGCGAATGCTGCAACGTTATTGTTGATTATGGCATTCATTGCCTCAACTATTCAAAAGATACGATTGTGAATTTGTTGAAGCATGAAGCGTTTCAGGAAGACGCGCAGATAGAAGAGAAGTATCATCGCGCCACGATCTCGCAAGTGCAGTTGTGTTCATACTTTACTGGCGGTTCCGAAATAAATGCATTACGAGATGCATATAAACAAAAGCAGGGAACCAATTTTACTTTAAAAGATTTTCACGAGAAGTTTTTGAGTTACGGAAACGCTCCGGTAAAATATATTCGGGAGTTAATGTTGCAATAATATTTTTATGTGCCAAACTTCAATACTTCTATGAAACTTCTGTTGCGTCGCACTTTTCAACGCGTATAACTTTATTCATCAACACTGTTCCGATGTTGCTTATAAATATTATACATGGTAAATCTTTAAAAGGCTTTTTTACCACATAGGCACATAGAAACATAAGATCACATAGGCGTAAAGAAATTCTTTGTGTAAACTATGTGCCTATGTTTCTATGTGGTAAATTCTTCTCCATCTTTGCGCCATGAATGTTGAAGTAACTCTCGATAATATAAAATCCGTTGCAGAAGAATTATGGAAGCAATACAACCAATATTCTGTTTGGGCAGTGCATGGCGAAATGGGTTCGGGCAAAACAACACTTATTCATGCATTGTGTGAAGTGCTGCAAGTAAAAAGCGTAGTAACAAGTCCAACCTTTGCAATCATAAATGAATACACCAGTTCTGTTGCAGGAGTTATTTATCACATGGATTGGTATCGTTTGAAAAATGAAGAAGAAGCAGTACAAGCAGGCATTGAAGACGCCTTATTAAGCGGAAATCTTTGTTTAATCGAATGGCCCGATAAAGCATCGGGCTTAATTCCCGATGATGCATTAAATATTTATCTCGAAACAATTGATAAACAGAGAAGAAAATTGTTTGCTATTACTGCTGTTACGACGGATGAACGTACAGATAAATAGCCTAAAATAAAACGATCAACTATCACATAAAATAGTAATTCACATCGTGCATAAGTTTTACAACTCTCTAAATATTATTTACAGAACTTACACCGTTTTGTAATTGAGAAATTATGCCGAAGAAAAATTATCAAACAGAAAAGTTTCAACAGATATACAACAACCTTAATGAACAGCAAAAGCTTGCAGTAGATACCATTGAAGGTCCCGTGATGGTTATTGCTGGACCGGGGACCGGTAAAACACAAATTCTTTCAGCTCGTATAGGAAAAATTTTATTGGAAACAGATTCACGACCCGAAAATATTTTATGCCTCACTTATACCGATGCAGGCGCAATTGCTATGCGCAAGCGTTTGTTGAGCTTTATTGGTCCCGACGCATACAAAGTCAACATCTACACGTTTCATGCTTTTTGCAATGATGTAATTCAGGAAAATCTTTCATTGTTTGAGAAAAGTTCATTCGACCCTTTGTCAGAACTCGAAAAGATTGAATTATACAAGCAATTGATTGATTCATTTCCGAAAAAACATTCATTAAAACGTTATCGTGGCGATGTATATTTTGAGATGAACAATCTTCAATCTTTATTCAGCACAATGAAGCGCGAAGGATGGACACCTCTCTTTATTAATCAAAAAATTGATGAATACATTGCGTCTTTGCCAACACGCGATGAATACATTGCAAAACGAACGGTTAGTGCTTTCAAGAAAGGAGATGTACGCACCGATAAAATTGAAGAAGAAAAAGAGCGGATGGAAAAGCTACGCGCAGCAGTTAATGAGTTTGAAAATTTTCAGCAACTGATGCGCAACAAAAACCGTTACGATTTTGATGACATGATCAATTGGGTGATTAAAGCATTTGAAGAAAATAAAAATCTGTTAGCGCGCTATCAGGAACAATTTTTATACATTCTTGTTGACGAATATCAGGATACAAGCGGCACTCAAAACCATTTGGTTGAGCTGTTGATTAATTACTGGGATAAACCAAATGTTTTTGTTGTGGGCGATGATGATCAAAGCATTTATCGTTTTCAGGGAGCGAATGTGGAGAACATGCTTGCATTTGCAGTTAACTACAAAAATGATTTACTGAAAGTGGTTCTGGAGAAAAATTATCGTTCTACTCAACCCATTCTCGATGTTTCAAAGACACTTATTGATCAAAACGAGGAAAGACTTATAAAAAAGATTCCCGGTCTAAGAAAAGAGCTTTTATCATCCAATAAAAAAATAAATCATCTTACACATTTTCCTGCTATAAAAGAATATGAAACACAGAGACAGGAAATGATTGATATAACACTTCAAGTTCAAAAGCTGTTGGTACAAGGTGTAGAGCCGGGGCGAATAGCAGTTATTTATCGCGAAAACAAATATGGCGAAGAACTGATGGAGTATTTTAAGGTTAGAGATATTCCGGTTTTCAGCAAACGCAGTTTGAATATTCTTTGCATTCCTCTTGCGCGAAAAATAATTACTCTGCTTCGTTATTTATCTTATGAACATGATATTCCATTCAGCGGCGATGAATTGCTTTTCGAAATACTGCATTTCGATTGGTTTCAAATTCCGCCGATAGAAATTGCAAAACTTTCTATTGAAGTGGCTAATAAACAATTCACTGATCAAAAAACTTCTCTAAGAAAATTGCTGTACGACAAAAGCAATCAGCCGCCAAGGGATCTTTTTTCACAAAGCATTCATCCAAACTTAAAAAAAGCATGTACAGTTGTTGAAAAGCTTATAAAAGATGTATCGAATGTAACACTTCAAATTTTGTTTGAGCATATTATGCGTGAAGCCGGGATATTAAACGCAATCATGCAAAACCCTGATAAAATCTGGATTTTACAGGTACTTACCGGTTTGTTTGATTTTATAAAAGAAGAAACGCATCGAAATCCAACAATGTCATTAAATGATCTCGTCAAGATTATTGATTTAATGGAAAGAGAAGATTTGTCTTTACCTATAGTGCAAGTTAGCGGTACTGAAAAAGGTGTGAACCTGTTAACGGCACATGGCGCCAAAGGTCTCGAGTTTGAATACGTATTTTTTGCAGGCTGTAATGCATCACTTTGGGAAAAGAAGCGCAAACCGAATGGAGGATATAAACTCCCTGATAATATTTTCTCTGCAACACCTTCCTTAGACGCACTTGGTGAAGTGGAGGAATTGCGTCGCTTGTTTTATGTTGCCTTAACAAGAGCGGAACAACATCTCTTTATTTCCTACAGCAGTTTTAAAAATGATGGAAAAGAAATTGAGCCATCTATGTTTATTGCTGAAATTAAAGAGCAGCATGATATTCCTGTTGAGAAAGTTTTTATAGATTCAGGTGTACTGGCAGAATTTCAGTTGGTGCAGTTTAACACAGAGATTGCGCCTGAAATTGAAAAAATAGAAACAGAGTTTATCAATGCCTTGCTCGACAGGTTTGTAATGAATGTAACTGCCTTGAACAATTACTTAAAATGTCCGCTCGAATTTTATTTTAAAAATCTAATCCGCATTCCTTCTCCAAAGAATGAAGCAACTGAATTTGGTTCATCGGTACATTATGCGTTAGAGTGTTTGTTCAGAAAGATGCAAAACAACAATCAGCAGTTCCCTTCGAAAGAAGAATTTATCGCAGATTTTAAATGGTATATAAATCGTCATCGTGAAAGCTTTACCAAGGAGCAATTTGAAAGAAGGCTTGAGTATGGTGAAGAAATTCTCTCAAACTACTACAACAAATACATCCTCACATTGAATAAAATTGTTACTACAGAAAAACAAATAAAACATGTAACAGTAAACGGTGTGCCCTTAAAAGGTAAATTGGATAAGCTTGAGTTTGATGGAAAATCAGTGAACGTAGTTGACTATAAAACGGGTGATCCTGAAAAAGCGAGAGAGAAATTATTTGCGCCAAATGAAAATAATCCCAATGGCGGCGATTATTGGCGCCAAGCCGTATTCTATAAAATTCTTATTGACAATTATGAAGCTCGTCAATGGAATGTTGTTAGTACAGAGTTTGATTTTATAGAACCTGATAAAAAGAAAAATTATTATAAACGCAAAGTGGTGATAGAACCCGAAGATATTACAACGGTAAAACAACAAATAACTACTGTGTGGGAAAAAATTCAAAGCCACGATTTTTATACAGGCTGCGGCAAAGAAGAATGCCACTGGTGCAATTTTGTTAAAACAAATAATCTTGCTGTTGAGCTGCATGAAATAAATGAAGAAGAAGAGTTAGAGCCATGATTTTGTGATTTAAAGGATTATTAGGATAAAGGAAAATGTAAAGCAATTATGTTTGCGTAATTATAAACAGGATGATGAATAAATTTATAAGTTTTCTTTTTCTCGTAATCCTTTTAATCATTCAAATACAGACTCAAACAAGTTGCGCCAATATTATTCCGCCAACCGGCGGCCCACGTGATTCACTGCCTCCGGTGCTTGTAAGTGCAGTACCCAAAGATTCTACAACAAATTTTCATTCAAAAACAATTGTGCTCACCTTTGATGAATATGTTCACTTAAGTGATAAGATAAACGATGAATTTATTGTTTCACCCAATCCCGAAAACCTGCCATTCCCTGAAAATAAATTGCGCACCGTCACAATTAAACTAAAAGATTCTCTCAAACCAAACACAACGTATTCACTCGATTTTGGCAATGCGATTCAGGATGTGAATGAGAACAATCCGATAAGAAATTTTGTGTACGTTTTTTCTACCGGCAGCACGATTGATGAAGGAACAATTTCCGGTAATGTTGCGATTGCTGAAACAGGCGCTGCAGATTCAACGCTCATTGTTGTGTTACACCAAAACCTTAATGATACTGCAGTTAAAAAATTAAGACCGGATTATTATACGCGACTTGATAGCAGCGGCAATTTTCATTTCAAATTTTTGCCACACAAAACATTTAATATTTACGTGTTGCCAAATGATTACACAAAACGGTACGATGACAGTACCAAAATGTTTGCTTTTTATAATTCGCCTGTGAATGTTGATTCAAACAATCAACAAATAAAATTGTATGCATATCAGCAGGATAAGCCAAAAGAAAAAAATACTGCTTCATCCGTAGCTGCAGCTTCCACAAAGAAAAAAGATGAGAAAGAGGAAGATAAGCGGTTAAAAGTCACCACCAATCTTGAAAGCAACAAGCAAGATATTCTAAGTGACCTTGAACTTACATTCAACAGAAATGTAAAGCAGTTTGATTCCTCAAAAATTTTACTTGCCGATACAAACTTTCACGCAGTAACAGGCTACACTATTCGGCGCGATACTTCTCTTACAAAATTTTTTCTTCATTACAATTGGCAAGAAAACGAACCATTTAAACTCGTTTTGCAAAAAGAAGCATTTGCAGATAGTGCGGGCAACACGCTTGCGAAAAACGATACCATTTCTTTTTCAACAAAACGTGAAAGTGATTATGGAAGTGTGAGGCTTCATTTCAATGGTCTTAATCTCACAAGAAATCCCGTTCTGCAATTGGTAGAAAACGATAAGATTGTAAAATCCGTTCCGCTTGCTTCGATAGAATGGTACGAAAAATTGTTTGAGCCGGGCGATTATGAGTTGCGCATTTTATTTGATGATAACAAAAATGGCATTTGGGATCCGGGTAGCTTCGACGAAAAAAAGCAACCTGAAACTGTGCATCGTATTCCGCGAAAATTAACGATAAAACCAAATTGGGATAACGAGGTTGATATTAATTTGTAAAGTGCGGATTTTTATTTGCCATCTGCATTACTACTATTATGCTTCTGTTGTGTCACTCACTTGTACAGTAACAATTCTATTCATCAAAGAAGCACAACGCCCTCATCATTTTAACCGTCAATCTGGCCATAAAGTTATCTCGGAACAATTAATTCATCATTTCATTCAATTCATTCTGTAAGCTATATAGCAAATTTTTTTTGTAACTACTTTACAGAAAATTTCATTCATGGCGTTCAAAGGCAAGATCATTACAAATTCAAAAACAAAACAAACATTAGAATTTGTGACCACTTCAAGAGAAAGCAAAGGCAGGTCGCTTGAAATGATCTCTTCTTATGAGCCCTATTCAAAAGAACCAGCACTACATTATCATCCCTATCAGTACGAACATTTTACCGTTTTGGAAGGTGAATTAACAATAAGACTAAACGGAAGGCTTATCATACTTCAGGAAGGTGAGTTTATAGATATTCCAAGAAATGCAATTCATAGCATGTGGAATAATTCAGCTAAAAAGGCTGTAGTTGGATGGAAAATAATGCCCGCTTTAAAAACCGAATACTTTCTTGAAACAGCAATTGGCTTAGCAAATGATAATAGAACAAATGAAGACGGTATGCCCGATGTTTTGCAAGTGGCATTATTGGCAGGTAATTACAATAACGAATTCCGGCTTGCAAAACCACCACATATTATTCAAAAAATCATTTTCACATTGCTTATTCCGTTTGCACTTCTTGCGGGAAAAAAAGCAACGTATAAAAAATACATTGATTAGAAGCGATGAAACGTGATTCACCTTAATTCTTTACTCGCAAAAAAATGTTTTCTCTTTAGCAGGGTGCTGTGAATCGAAGAAATTTTTGAGTATAAAAAAGCCGCGAATCAAATCCGCGGCTTTTCACTCTAACTTACTTGTTCTACTTCACTATTATCGTATGTTTTTCTCTTACATCACCAAGGGTACAAACAATATAATATGTTCCCGGTGTAAGATCTCCCAGGTGGAAGTGACCATTATTCAATCCCTTATAAGCCGACATTTCTGTTTGCTTTACAAATGCACCTGATTGATTATATAACTGCACAAGCAGCGTGCCTTCTTTATCTGCGTTGAATTGCATCATTAAATGACCTGGACTGCTTAAAGGATTTGGACTAAGACTTGTTATGAGTTTGGTTGTTGCGGCTTTTTGTGTAAACATTTTTATTTCAGTTAACTCACGATTGCCTTTTGTATCAACCATTTCAATTTGATAATACACATATTTTACTGAAGTACCATTATTCTTATCCGTAAACCTATACTGGTTTAAAAGATCAGGATTTACTTTAGCAATTTCGCTAAAGTTATTGCCATCAGTACTTCTTTGTACAGAGAAGTAAGCAATATCTTTTGAAGAACCGGTTTTCCATGTGAGTATTGCTTCGATAGCATCATCACTTATTGCAAAACTGTTTAAATCCGCTGCAAGAGCACGAGTAACATTGATTGTTCCCTTCATACCAAGTGATGCATGCGGTTTGCATTTATATTTATAGACACCAGGTACTTTCAAGATATACCTGAAATTTTGGTGGGCGGCATCCATTACTCTGTCCCACGTTGCGGCACCCAAAGGAACACTTGTAGAAGTAGTTGTATGACTGCCTTCTTTCCATACCCATTGTATGGTGTCACCTACTTTAGCGTTAACAGTTGCAAGAGTAAATTGAAAATTAGTAATACGGATTCTAATAATCTTGGCAAAAACCATTGATGAACTGGCGATTAACAACACGAGTAAAATAATTTTTTTCATAATGTAGTTTTTTGGTTTTAAAAAAATGAGAGAAAGAACTTATTGTTTTCGCAGAAAATAAATTAATCACATTAGACTTCTCATCGTGCGTTTAAATGAATAAATTATTCCTGAATCAATGGAAGGGAATAAAAATGTAAACGCGGCAAAATAATCTGGAGTTGCCTCTTTGCACAATTAATCTTCCTGTATAGTAAAAAGGTACTTCTGAACAGGAAGAAACAGTAACTGAACCGGGGACGAATGAAGTTAAGTATTAATCTTCAAAAAAATTATCTTCTGCTTGCAATAAGCAAATTAAGATCGGTATATTTTAAATCGAACCGCTGACTTATGTAAAAATTGGTAAGATGACCTTTATACATGTACACGCCGTGTCTTAGATTAAAGTCGTGCCACACCATTTCATCCAATCCACCTTCATCACTTGCATTCAACAGCAAAGGCATTAACACGTTGCTTATAGCATGGCTTGCTGTTCGGGCAAAACCACTCGGGATATTGGGCACACAATAATGTATTACATCATGTTTAAGAAATGTAGGTTGTTCATGTGTTGTTATCTCACTTGTTTCAAAACAACCACCGCGATCTATGCTTACATCAATTATAACACTGCCTGCACGCATTGCCATTACCATCTCTTCTGTTACGACTATTGGGCTGCGACCGTTTTCACTCGTTATTGCACCAACTGCAACTTCGCAGGTCTTCAATTGTTTTGCAAGAATTTTTGGCTCAATTACACTCGTCCATACACGTACGCCAAGATTATTCTGCAAACGTTTTAAACGATAAACATTGTTGTCAAATACTTTCACTGATGCGCCAAGCGCTAATGCTGTTCTTGTTGCAAACTCACCAACAACACCGGCGCCGATAATAATAACTTTTGTTGGAGGTATGCCGCTTATACCTCCGAGTAAAACACCTTTACCATTATTAGGGCTGCCTAAATACTGTCCCGCAATAAGCATAGCAGCACTGCCTGCAATTTCACTCATGCTTCGAACAATAGGATAAGTGCCGCTATCATCTTTCAGGTTCTCAAAACCAAACGCGGTTATGCGTTTTGCCATCATTTCTTCTATTATGCTTTTTTTCAGTATGGAAAGATGAATGGGTGAAATAACTGTTTGGTTCATGTGCATGTGGGCAACGTCTGCTTCCACCACAGGGGCGCTTTTTATAACAATTGGCGCCTTATAAACTTCTGCTTTTTCGTAAACAATCTTTGCACCGGCTTCGCTAAAATCATTATCGGAATATTTGCTTCCATCACCGGCTTTGGTTTCCACAGCAACTTCATGACCGTTATCAACCAACACCCCAACTGCATCGGGTATTAACGCAACGCGGTTTTCCTGAAATGCCGTTTCTTTTGGAATTCCTATAAACAAGCTGGCTCGTTTAGATTTTATGTCGAGCGTTTCTTCGAGAGTTTCATAGCTAAAAGATGAACTTACTATTGGTTTTGACTTTCCCATTAGATGAGAGTTGGAGGTTCTTTACAAGCTTTAAAATTACTCAATTTGTACTTCATTTAAACATTATGAAAATAAAATGAATCAGATAACAAATTTCAAAACACAAGCTCCGAATAAATCTTTTTATTCTCTCGACTCTACCTGTTCGTCACCCTTCTCAAAATTTGAGTAAATTATTACCCATTTGATTTAAGCTGACTATTTCAATATAAAACACACAAAAATTGGTATATACTTTGAACTTTCATAGCCTTATAAACCATTTCTTATGGAGGCCAATAATGATCTTTTATTTATAAAACAAAAAATTGAAGACATAAAAGTTGCTTTATTCAAAGCTGAAACTGATTCTATACTGCGTCTTCCCAACAATATTATTTCAACGCTTAAAGCAGATGAAAAAGGATACATCTGGTTCTTTACATCGTATACAGGACCATATGCGCAATACCTCAACAAAGAATTATATGTTTCACTTGAATACTATAAAAAAGAAAATACTTGCAGATTGGTGATTAATGGAAAAGCAAATATAGAAACGGATAACGCAGAATTTCCCAAAGAGTTTTCTTATGATAGAGTGGTTTTATTAAAAGTAAAAATTTTAAAAGCGGAATATTTCGAAAATAAAACCACATCACTTTCATTTAAAGAGAAAATAAAATCAGCCATTAATTATATAATGGCTGTTGACTCTCATCGTATGTATGATTTTTCTTCTTGACTAATTACTTATTCCACACATTTTCGAATCTTCAAATTATTACAGCTTATACATATCTAAAAGAAAGGGCACTTCTTGAAAATAATCGAGGTCGAAACTCCATGAGTGCAGGTTTGTGTGACTTAAAACTTTCCACAGGTGTTTATTTTTAAAGAGAGTAAACATGTATCGTTTATTGGCAGAAAAAATTGCATAGAACGTATTGCTGCCCGAACGGTATTTTAAATATCCGAAATGTAACGGCTTGGCAGCAGCGCTGTTTTCATGAAACCACATTAACTTTTGTACCGGAAATTTTTCCATACTATTATCCTGTATCAGTATTCCAACTGCACGTGCAAGACTTGTAAAGCCAAGGTCTTGTTCAATCCATTCACCTGTTTCAATATCGGTGAAAAATATATTCTCATATCCGTCTTCAAATGTCACATGCACCATTTGATGAATAGGATTATATATTTCCTCTACAATTACTTTCGAAGTAGTGTCTTCAAACTTAAGATAGGCAGCGTGATTCATAAAGTCCTTTTTAAAAAGAATGCATATAAGTTGCAATAATTTAATTCTATAAAAAATAATGCCACAAATTCATAAAAAAACAGAGCCCGACGAAGGCTCTGTTTTAGATTTTTCCGTAACCAAATTTAAAGAAACTATTATCCATTCACAAATATTTCATCATTATTCTCATGAACTGCATACAAGTAGTTTTGCCTTCATGGAAAAATTTTAAAGTTACACTCGTAACTACTGCAATTGAAGTAAATATTTACGTATTAACCTTTATATTTTTTGGGTGATAAAAAAATATTTAAATACTTTTACGAAACCAAAGCTGCTATATAACCGGGCAGCTTCTAATTCGTAGCCCCTTGATTAATGTAGAGCTAAATACTCATTGTAGCACCAAAACCGTTTGACTAATCAAATTTCGTTGCGTTGAACTGAACAAAAATCTAAAGCATAATAAAGTCATGTCTATGCTAACTAAAAAAATTCTAATCATTGATGACGAAACAGATTTTTGTTTTCTGCTCCGCTCATATTTTACACGAAAACACTATGAAGTTTATTGGGCTTATTCGCTCACTCAAGGCATGGAATTAATGGAAACAGTAAGACCCGATATTGTTTTTCTCGATAACAATTTGCCTGACGGTTCCGGCTGGGACATGACTGCAGAGATAAAGGAAAAATATCCCTCCATTGAAATAAATCTTATAAGTGCTTACAGGCACGACGCTCCTAATTTGAATTATCCCGGAATTAATATTTGGGAAAAACCGGTTCAACTTAACGAACTAACAAAAAAGTTTGCATAACGGAGAGCTGTAAGCTTTGGAACTTCAAGCGACAAGCAAAAGCCGAACAGTTATGAGCCAAAACTCATACACCTTGCAGCTTGTAGCTAGCGGCTCAACTCTGGTACAAAGGTTGCAACTATAATTATATTTTTGTTGATACATTAAGCATCAATTCATCTGCAACAAACACCTCAAAAAATAACTTATGGAGCCAAAACCAGATTATTTTGCCGAGTCCAAAGCGGCTGTTGAAAATTATGTTCACTACAAACTTCATTTGATAAAACTTCAGGCAGTTGAAAAAATATCAAAGCTTTCTGCTGCAATGTTTGCCGGAATAGTAATTGTTGTGCTTAGCTTTTTCATTATTCTTTTTTTAAGCATTATGGCAGCGTGGTACTTTGGCGATTTGCTGGGTAGCCCGTTTAAAGGATTTGGCATAATATCTGCCTTTTATTTTGTTGTTTTAGTGCTGATATTAATTTTAAGAAAGAGAGTACTCGAGAGAACAATTACCAATACTGTTATCAACATTATTTTCGAAAAACCCCACGAAGAACATGACGACGCAAGCCCCTCCGCCAATTAAAAAGGATCTTTCTGACATTAATAATCTAAAAGATCTAAAGAAAGAAATTGCCCGGGTGAAAACAATTGTAAAGCTGCAAGAGGCGGAGTTGAAAGAGCGTGCAAAAAAATTTCCGGAAGAAGCCGCTTTTGTAGCGATAGATAAAACTGTACATATAATAGTAAAGAAAGGAGTGCCTGCAAACATTTTTGGTCTGGTGCGCAATGCAATCGGGTTAATGATGAATTTAAAGAAACAGCGAAAAGGAATGCAAGGAATTATTTCGCAGGTGAAGGAACTGATAATATTTACCGCTCTTAATAAACTTGTGAGAATATATCAGCAGAAGCGGCAGAGCAAAAAAGCTGCCGGCGAATACAATGCTTAGAGACAATGGCACTATAATTTAATGTAGCTGTATAAAACTGATAAGCTTTGAATCCGATAGTACGTAGAATTCTCAAGATACTTGGATGGATCACCGTCAGTATCGTATCCCTGCTGATTCTGGTATTAATTCTTATTCAAATACCGGCAGTACAAAACTTTGCTAAAGACAAAGTAGTTGCATACCTGCAAAACAAATTAAAGACTAAGGTTGCAATTGATAAGTTAACCATCGCTTTTCCCAAGCAGATTGTTTTAAAAGGCGTTTATTTTGAAGATCAGCGAAAAGATACGCTGCTTGCCGGTAAAGAAGTGCGTGTTGATATTGCTTTGCTGAAACTGTTGAGTAATGAAGTGAACGTTGATTATCTTGAATTAAATGGCATCAGAACAAATGTATATCGCATTCAACCCGACACTGCTTTCAACTTTGAATACATTGTAAAAGCTTTCGTTGGTGAGCAACAAAAAGAACCTACACCGACCGATACAACCAGCACTTTAAAGTTCCATTTGAATCGTATTATCTTAAAAGATATTCTCACTACTTTCAAAGATGATGAAACCGGAAATGACGTATATTTTTATCTCGGCAATTTTGAAACACGCATAAAAGATTTTGATCCCGATCATCAGATTTACAATATTCCAAGAATTGCTGTTTCAAATATTACTGCACGCATCTATCAATACAAACCTATTATTCAAAACAAACCGCAAACAGAACCTACAACAGATACATCTGCTGCCGCAACAGTTTATCCAACTCTCGGACTTGACGAAATTGATTTTCGAAATATCTCGTTCAACTACAAAAACGATATTTCGGCATTGCTTGCCGATTTGCACATTGGGGAACTTATTACCCATCCGCAAAACCTTAATCTGCAATCGTTGCTGATACAATTGAAAGATGTTCAGCTAAAAAATACAACAACAAAAATTGTTTTAGGGAAAACACAGCAGGCTCAACAAGTGAAAGATACAGTTGCTACAAAAACAAAAGAACAATTAAGCAATCCATGGAAAGTGCAAATTGCTAAAGTTGATTTTGCGAACGATGCTTTAATTTTTGATGATAACAATAAACCAAAAGCTGCAAGCGGAATGGATTTCAGTCATCTGAACATTCAGGGATTTACTTTTAATGCAGATAGCTTAACCTTTACTCCAACCGGATACAGCGGTAATATCAATCAGCTTGCATTTAATGAACAAAGTGGTTTTAGTATAAGAAAGTTTCAAACAAAATTTTTATACAATGATCAGCAGGCATCTCTTCAAAACTTGTTACTGCAAACAAACAACTCTTCCATACAAGACAAGATTGCTATTTCATATCCATCAACAGATGCGCTTACAAAAAATCAGGGAGCAATTTATATAGATGCAAATCTTGCAAATACTTCTATTGCAGTAAAGGATATTCTTGCTTTCATGCCCGGCTTCAAAAGAAATATGAAAGGGCATGAACAATCAATTATAAAAATAAATGCTTCGGCAAAGGGATACTTAAGAGACCTCTCCATTCCAAATTTTGAGATGAGTGGTTTTGGAAAAACGTATGTAAAAGTTTCGGGCAACATAAAAGGTTTGCCTGATACGAAGCGAACTTATTATGATGTAAAAATTGCGAAGCTTACTTCAACCAAGAATGATATCTTGAGTTTTTTGCCGCCGAAAACATTACCTGATAATGTTCGCCTGCCTGATAATCTTTCTTTGAGCGGATTTGTAAAGGGCAGCATGAATGCTTTCAACACGCAACTTGCATTAAGAACCAATCGTGGCAATGTGGATGTGAAGGGAACTATGAATACCAATAAAGTGTATTCTGCAAAAGCAACGCTTACCAATGTTGATGTTGGTTATCTTGCCAAACAAGACACACTTATTGGTAAGATAACGATGACAGCCAATGTGAATGGTGCAGGCTTAGACCCTAAAACCGCAACTATTCATTATGATGTAAATGTTGCATCTGCTCAGGTAAAAGGATATGAGTACAAAAATTTTGTACTAAAAGGTGATGCGGATAAAGGTGTTGTTCACACCACAGCTAACATAGATGATCCGAACATCGCCTTAAATCTTGATGCTACCGCAGATATAAAACCAAAATATCCTTCTATCGGTATGAACCTGATGATTGATACACTCAATCTTTCTGCATTGCATCTGATTACAGATTCACTTACTGCTTTGCATGGACAGATTGTTGCGAACATGCAAAGCACCAATCCTGATTCATTAAACGGCACACTTAATATAAATAATCTTATTGTTACAAGAGACACGCAAACTTTAAGCACCGATAGTTTATCATTGATTGCAACAGCAAGTGATCAACAAAAAAGTATCATTATAAATTCGGATGCTTTAAAAGCAGACTTAACGGGACAATACAAGCTTACAGAATTTGCACAGGCTTTACAACAAACTATCAACCGATATTATAACCTCCCGGGATTTAAAGATCAAAATATTGCAGCGCAAAATTGGGAATTAAATGCGACCATTATTCCTACAGGTTTACTGTTGCAATTAATGCCGGGCATCAAGGGAAGCGATTCAACTATAATAAAAACAACTTTTAATAGTGCTGCAAACGATTTGAATTTATCAGTAAAAAATCGTTTGCTTGTTTTCGATGGTCAGAACATAGACAGTTTAAATATTGCTGCAAACACAACAAACGACAAGCTTAATTATGGCGTTGCTGTAAATGGCATAAGAACCTCTTCTATGCACATTTATAAAACATCACTTGATGGTTTTGTTGCAAATAATCAGCTCGATTTTACAGCCAATGTAAGAGACAGCAAGAACAAGTCTCAATATCTTTTGGCAGGTCTTTTAAATCAAGTGCCTAATGGTGTTAAGCTTAGTTTGAAACCCGATAGCGTTGTGCTTGATTATACAAAGTGGGTAGTTGGTGCAAATAATTTTATTCAATATGATTCAGTTGCGGGCATTCTTGTAAACAACTTTAGTTTAAGCAATGCAGGGCAATCATTAAGCATCAACAGCACTTCGCAAACAATGAATGCGCCAATAAAAATTGATTTTAAAGATTTCCAAATTGGCACAATTACACAAGTTGCCAACCAAGACTCTTTGCTAATCGGTGGAGTTATAAATGGCAATGCTGTTATAACAGATCCTATGAAGAATCCTGTGTTCACTTCCGATTTGCAAATTGACAATCTCATTTATCAACAAGATACTATTGGCAATCTTGCGATTCAGGTGAACAATCAACAAGCAAATGCTTTTGCAGCGAACATTGCTCTTACCGGAAATGATAATGATGTAAGAATAACCGGAACGTATTACACCGGCGAAGGTCGCATGGATCTTAAGCTCAATCTTAATCAATTGAATCTTGCAATGCTGAAAGGTCTCTCCGCAGGTCAATTAAAAGATGCAGCAGGTTATCTCAAAGGCAATGTAAATATTAGCGGCACTGCCACACAACCCGCAGTTAACGGCGAGTTGCGTTTTGAAAATGCTTTCATTACTCCTGCAATAACTGGCGCAGTGCTTAAACTACCCAATGATGCGATAACTGTTAATTCACAAGGAATACATTTTAACACGTTTACCATGCTCGATTCTGCGGGCAATAAAGCAGTCATCACCGGTGATATTCTCACAACCGATTTTAAAAATTACAGTTTCAATCTTAATTTAAATGCAGATGACTTCACAGTAATAAACACACCAAAAACAACAAACCAACTTTTTTACGGCAAGCTTAATATTGATACCGATGTAAAAATGCGTGGCGATATGAATTCGCCTACTGTAGATGCAACCCTGCGCATAAATAAAGCAACAGATTTTGCCGTGGTATTGCCCAGCAGCGATCCGGAAGTGGTAACTCGTGAAGGTGTTGTAAATTTTGTTGATAAAAGCAATCCGCAAGATTCCTCTAAAACTGGGGTTGTTACCGATATTGATACTATCGGCGTTAATCAAACACGCTTAAGAGGTATGGATGTTACTGCTAATATTGAAACAGACAGCAGTGCACAATTTACTTTGGTAGTTGACGAAAGAAACGGCGATGCAGTAACACTAAAAGGTCGTTCTGATCTTGCAGCCGGTATTGATAAAAGCGGTAAAGTAAGCTTAACAGGAAGTTATGAACTTACAAGCGGCTCTTATCAAATCAGCATGACCTTCTTAAGCCGCAAGTTCGATATTCAAAGAGGAAGCACCGTAACATGGACCGGCGATCCCACATCAGCAAACATAAACATCACCGCTACTTATCTTGCAAACATACCATCCATTGATCTTGTAGAACCACAACTTGCAGGCAGGTCACAAACAGAAGTAAATCGCTTTAAACAAAAATTGCCTTTTCAGGTAAACCTCATGATGACAGGCGAATTAATGAAGCCGATTGTAACATTCGATATTACGTTGCCGCAAAATGTATCAAGTCAGTGGCCCGAAGTAGATGCAAGACTTACACAGATACGTGCAGAAGAATCTGAATTAAATAAACAGGTTTTTGCAGTACTGCTTTTAGGAAGATTTGTTGGTGAAAATCCGTTGCAAAGTTCGGCGGGCGGTGGTGGTGCTGAAGCAGTAGTTCGTGAAAGTGCAAGCAGGCTCTTAACCGATCAGTTAAATAAGTTAGCAAGTAATCTTATACAAGGTGTTGACATAAATTTCAACCTCACTTCAGAAACCGATTATTCTACCGGACAAGCAGCAAATCTTACACAATTGAATGTGGGTGTAAGCAAGCGTCTTATGAATGATCGTCTTCGTGTAAATGTTGGCAGCAACTTCGAGCTTGAAGGTCCGCAAAATAGCAACAGAAGCGCATCAAACATTGCAGGCGATGTATCGGTTGACTACCAGTTAACCAAAGATGGCAGATATATGATAAGAGCATATCGCCGTAATCAATATGAAGGTGTGATTGAAGGTCAGGTAATAGAAACAGGTGCCACCTTTATGCTCACGTTTGATTACAATAAGTTTAAAGAGTTATTTGAAAAAAAGAAAAATAAGAAGAAGAACAAACACAACGCAGGCAATAACAATAATGGTAACGGAACAACAGGAAAAGCTGCAAGTGCAGATTAATTTTTATGAGACGAGCAATAGTTCCTTATGGCATCGTTTGTTGTGTCACTCACTTGTGCGTTCGGACATTTATTCATCACAATGCGCGGTGTGAGTTATCAGCAAAGTGCGAATTACCCGAAGCAGGCAGCTAGCTCCAAGCTCACATTTAATCATTCGAATCACTGATTTATAAAACCTATGAATGCAAACCGGCTATTATATTTTTTTGGCATCATTATTTTCTTTGCATCGTGCAGCACAACAAAAGGGCTCACCGATGATCAAAACCTTTACTACGGTTCCAAAATAAAATTTGAATCTACCACCGATAAATTGTCGAGCGGTCAAAAAAAAGATTTTGAAGATGAACTGGAAGCACTGCTGCGACCAAAACCCAATTCAAAATTTTTAGGCATGCCCATAAAACTTTGGATTTATAATTCCTTTAATCCAAAACACAAGAGTAAAGGTTTAGGACACTGGATACAAACAAAGTTTGGCGAGCCGCCTGTAATTGCAGCAACATCTGCATTGGAAAAGAACAGGGCTGTGTTTCAAAACCGAATGGAGAACCGCGGCTTCTTTCGTGATACAGTTACATTTGATACAACAGTAAAGAATCGTAAGCTTACTGCAACATATACCGTAACTGTTGACGGCAGATATAGAATACGCAATGTTACTTTTCCCGGCGACTCAAGTGTGCTGAGCAAACGTATAGCACGAATATCAAAGGGCACGCTTCTTAAACCGAAACGTCCTTATGATCTTGACAATATAAAAAAAGAACGTGAAAGAATTGATGCGCGTTTAAAAGAAAGAGGCTTCTTTTATTTTAGCCCCGACGATTTAATTATTGATATTGATTCCGCTGTTGGAGACCATCAGGTGGATATGTATGTTGATATAAAGAAAACAACACCACCCGAAGCGCAGCAGGTTTACAAAATTAAAGATGTGATTGTATATGCCGATTTCGATATACAGGGCGACACAAGTTTGGCGAATGCCAAAATCACAAAATATGGCGGTTATAAAATTGTAGATCCCAATCACAGATTTCAACCAAAAGTTTTCAGCAGAACACTTGTGTTTAAACCGGGAGAAGTTTATAATCGCCGAGACCATAACCTTTCTCTTAATCGTTTAACAACGCTCGGTGTTTACAAATTTGTAAAGGCACGTTTTGAACCTGCTGATACAGTAAAAGGAAACTACTTAAACGCGTTTTATTATTTAACACCTACCGAATTTAAATCAATCCGCTTTGAAGCTACAGCGCTTTCAAGATCAAACAGTACAACAGGAACTGAACTTTCTTTAAATTGGCGGCATAGAAACTTTTTTAAAGGCGCCGAATTATTTACCGTAGGCGCCTATGGCGGTGCAGAGACACAAGTCTCAACCGCATATACAACAAATATTTTCCGTTATGGCGGCGATTTAAACTTGTATATACCGCGTATAATTTCTCCAATCCATCTTCCGGTAAAAGGGGCATTCGTTCCTAAAACAAGATTTCGCTTAGCGTACGAAGTATTCAACAGCAGTGCAGAATATACACTTACGTCAATGATAGGAAGCGCCGGTTATCAATGGAAGAATACAATAAGGAACGAGCATCAGCTTACACTCATAAATATTAATTATGTGCAACCCACAAATGTTACACAACTCTACAGAGACAGTGTAATAGCTAAGTATCCTTATTTAAGTCATACTATAGATACGCAATTTATCATTGGCTCAATTTATAATTTCAATTACAATACTCAAAACGTTCCCAACTTTAAACGGAATAATTATTACTTTAACGGCAATCTCGATTTATCAGGCAATATACTTGGTCTGCTTACAGGTGCTAAAGCCAGCGATCCAAAGGAAATTTTTGGTACACCATTCTCGCAATATTTCCGTGCGGAAATTGATGTGAGGCATTATTATAATTTACGACGAATGAAGTCTTTCAATACAAGATTTAATGCAGGTATTGGTTATGCATGGGGCAACTCGAAACAAATGCCTTATATAAAAGAATTTTTTGCGGGGGGTACAAGTGATATACGGGCTTTTCGTTCGAGAACATTGGGACCCGGCAGTTATTATAATTCTCAGGCAGAAACTCTTGGCTACACACTGGAGCAAGCCGGTGATATAAAGCTTGAGTTGAATCTTGAATACCGTGCGAAATTGTTTTCAATCGTGCGCTGGGCAGCATTCGCCGATATGGGTAATGTGTGGACATTGAGAAAAGATATTAACAGACCCGGCTCACAATTCAGCGGCGATTTTCTTAATCAAATTGCAGTGGGTGCAGGTCTTGGTTTGCGGTTCGATGTAAATATTCTTGTGCTTCGTTTTGATGTGGCATTCCCTGTTCGTAAACCTTGGTTAGAAGGCAACAAATGGGATTTTGACTTCAGTGAGCCGGTATATAATATCGCTATTGGTTATCCTTTTTGATAAGAACTTTTTTGGGGCAAGCTTTTGGAATCGTGTTCATCGTCCCTTCATGTTGAGTGCCTTAGCTTTAATTGATATGCCATTGCATCAACGACGAAATTCGGTTATCCTCACGTCTCATTTATTTCTTTATCAGATTTTTATGTGTATGTTCAAGTGTTGTTAATTATTTAACCCCTTCGCTCACATTGAATTTATAAGATATACTTTTTAAGGGGTGCTCGGTATATCTTTGCGCCATGCAAATCTTAGATGGCAAAATCGCTTCGGCTTCAATAAAAGAATCATTGAAGAAACAAGTAGAGGAAATTAAAAGCAATGGCAAACGTGCTCCGCATCTTGCCGCAATCCTTGTTGGCAGTAACGGTGCAAGCGAAACGTATGTGGCAAGCAAGGTAAAAAACTGTAAAGAGATAGAATTTGAATCAACACTTGTAAGATTTGATGACTCTATAGAGGAAGAAACATTGTTGCAGCAAATAGAAGAGCTGAATAATAATGACAATATAGATGGCATTCTCGTACAACTTCCGTTGCCAAAACATATTGATGAACAGAAAGTGATAGAAGCGGTAAATCCCTCAAAAGATGTAGATGGCTTTCATCCGGTAAGTGCGGGCAAACTTGTACAGGGTTTACCAACATTCATTCCTGCAACGCCTTTTGGAATAATCTTAATGCTCGAACATTTTAAGATTGAAACAAAAGGTAAACACGCAGTAGTGATTGGTCGCAGCAATATAGTTGGCAAACCAATGAGCATTCTCTTAAGCAGCAACACAAAGTTTGGCAACTGCACAGTTACGATTTGTCATTCGCAAACAAAAAATTTAAAAGAGATTTGTTTACAGGCAGATATTCTTGTAGCAGCATTAGGTCGTCCCACATTTGTAAAAGCAGATATGGTAAAAGAAGGTGCAGTTGTTATTGATGTGGGTATCACACGTGTTGAAGATGCAACAGCAAAAAAAGGTTTTCGCATAAAAGGTGATGTTGACTTTGATGAAGTAGCTCCTAAAACATCTGCCATAACACCGGTGCCCGGCGGCGTGGGGCTGATGACGATTGCAGGGTTGCTGAAAAATACATTACAAGCATATTTAAGTCGTGAACTGTCAATCATGAATCGTGAGCTACCAGTAAACAAATAAACAAATAAACTAATTAACCAATTAACTATTCAATTTGGATTTTCATTCACTATATAACATCGAACATCAGCCGGCAGGCATCCAAGAAACAAAGTTGCCTGTAATGGAGGCATTTTATACTATTCAGGGTGAAGGTTTTCATCAGGGCAAGGCTGCATATTTTATTCGCTTGGGCGGTTGCGATGTTGGTTGTTTTTGGTGTGATGTGAAAGAGAGTTGGGATGCAAATGTCCATCCTCAAAAAACAATTGAGGAAATAGTTGGTGAAGCAATAAAATATCCTGCACGCATTGCGGTTATAACAGGTGGTGAACCTTTAATGCATAATCTTACAGAACTTACTGCACATCTTAAAAGTGAAGGCTTCCAAACACATATTGAAACATCAGGTGCTTATCCGGTAAGCGGAACATTGGATTGGATTTGTCTTTCCCCAAAAAAATTTAAAGCACCTCTTCCCGAAATATTGCCTCTCGCAAATGAGTTAAAAGTTGTAGTGTATAACAAGACTGATTTTAAATGGGCAGAACAGCATGCTGCAAATGTTTCTTTCAAATGCAAATTATACCTGCAACCTGAATGGAGTAAAAGCAATGAAATAACTCCCCTTATAATTGATTATATTAAAGCAAATCCGAAGTGGGAGTTAAGCTTGCAAATTCATAAGTATATAAGTGTTCCATAGATTAAATATTTCCGCTCTCACATTTCACGATTTATACCTTACCTTTTCGCTTTCATATTTTGTTTATGAAGTCGGCATTGATTCGCTTGCATACTGCAGTTTTTCTTTGGGGCTTCACCGGAATTTTAGGAAGACTCATTTCACTAAATGAAGGATGGCTTGTATGGTGGCGCATGCTTATCACTGCAATCACTCTTTGGATATATTTTTTTTTCAACAAACAAATTCAAAAAGTAAATACAAAGGATTTTTTGAAGATAGCAGCCATTGGCACAATGCTTTCAATTCACTGGCTTTTATTTTATGGAAGTATAAAATATGCAAATGTTTCAATCGCTCTCACCTGTCTTGCAACAACCGGTTTATTATCCGCTATTATTGAACCTTTGTTTTTTCGTCGGCGTATTAGTACAACAGAAATATTGCTTGGCATGTTTGCACTTGCCGGTATTGTAGTTATTTATTTTACCAATCTTCAATTCTCTATTGGAATTTATCTTGGATTACTGTCGGCATTCATATTGGTAATCGTTTCTGTTCTTAACAAAAAAATTGTAAGCGGTTATACAGCGCAAGTAATTACGCTGTATCAGTTAACAGGTGGGTTTATCGGTCTTACTATTCTTATGCCCTTGTACAATTTTCTTTTGCATTCAAGTATTCAATCTCCGCAATCGTGGGATTGGTTATGGCTCTTTATACTTGCTGTATGTTGTACTGTGCTTACATTTATTTTGTATATCGCTGCTTTAAAAAAAGTGAGCGCTTTTACCGTAAATCTCACGCTTACCTTAGAGCCTGTATATGGCATCGTACTTGCGTTTGCGGTGTTTCACGAAAACAAATATTTGAGTAATTATTTTTATATTGGTTTCTCTCTTATTTTAATAGCAGTGTTTTTACAAATGAAAAGAATAGTTAAACAACGTCGTGTGGAAGCGTTAGAAGTTCCTTTTGAATAAATTTTTGTTGCTTCTTTATTTTTGAGCATCTTGCTCATCCAGTTAAAAAAGATACTTTATTTGATAAGAGGAAAATTTTGCTGTTATTTATTTCAGCCTACCTCATACTGCTCGATTCAAAAAAGATTTTAAGGAGTTGAGTCAGCAAATGAGAGCATATACTTTGCTACTTCTTTCAGAGAGGTAATATTGCTTGGCTTTACCACATAATCCGATGCACCAAGTTCCATGCAAATGGATTTATAAATAACAGAATTGGATGTACTCCATATTAATTTCGGAATTGCATTGTAACGTTCATCTTCCTGTAAGATTTTCAGAATTTCTGCTCCGTTTAATTCAGGAAGATTATAATCAAGAATGATAAGTGAAGGAAGTTCATTATTGCCAAGACCTTCTAAATAAGAAATTATTTGCTTGCCGTTCCCTAATGGTTCTAAGCGAAAAGAATTATCAATAGAAGAAAATATATCCCGAAGGAATTCTTGGTCATCAATATCATCTTCTCCAAGCAGGATCAGTTTATGGTTGTTTGATGTTGACTGGTTATTTCCTTTCACGAATTTTGAATTTTAGTTGATTGTTTTTTTCAAATCTACTTTTAAAATGCTGCATTACACAAATCATAAAAAATATTACAATAAAATGTTTTAGCGGCTTTGCATAATGGTTTACGCGTTTACAAGTTTCAATGTTACAAGTTAACTGCTTAAACATATAAAGCTGTTAACTGTTGAAACTTTTTCTGCAGTATAAGACATCCACTTCGCACTTTGCTGAGCAGAGCTTTCAGTAGTTGAAGTGTGCGACGCAACAGAAGTTTCATGGCAGTAATTCAGTTCGGCTCATAAAAAATCATCTTTTCTCATAAACTCGCATATCAACAATACTTATCTTGTGCTTTCTTTCTAACTGCAAACCGGTTGTTTTGAAATTCACTTTTTTACTTTGTTGTTGTGTTATAACCATTTCTATACATGCGCAAAAAAAGAACAGCGCATATCAATTGCATATCCGCAAAGCTACTTCTGCAATTGTGGTAGATGGCGTTATAGATGAACAGGCATGGCTTGATGCAGATGTTGCAAAAGATTTTTTTGAAATGATTCCAATGGATACAAGCCGCGCATTTGTACACACGGAAGTGCGCATGACTTACGACGCCACAAACATTTACATTATTGCAACATGCTTTAAAGTAAAGCCGGTGAAATATATGGTTGAATCGTTACGGCGCGATTTCGCATTTGGCAAGAACGATAATTTTATTTTTTGTATTGACCCTTTTGACGACCGCACCAATGGTTTTACTTTCGGTGCAAATGCAGCGGGTGCACAATGGGATGGCATGTTGTACGAAGGGGGCGCCAACAATGCCAACTGGGATAACAAATGGATTTCGTCGGTAAAAAATTATCCTGATAAATATATCTTCGAAGCAGCGATACCTTTTAAAACGATACGTTATAAAAAAGGCATTACACAATGGGGAATTAATTTTAGCAGGCTCGATATTAATGTTGCAGAGAAATCAGCGTGGGCGCCTGTTCCGCGGCAATTCCCCAGCGTTTCACTTGCATACACAGGCACACTTGTTTGGGATGCACCTCCGCCTGATCCGGGCATGAACATCTCCATTATTCCTTATGCTTTGGCTGGTCTCTCAAAAGATTACCAAAACAAAACAAAAACGAATTACAGAAAGGATATTGGCGGCGACGCAAAAGTTTCGATAACATCATCACTCAATTTAGATCTTACCGTTAATCCAGATTTTTCACAAGTGGAAGTTGACAGGCAAGTAACCAATCTTGATCGTTATGAGTTATTTTTTCCTGAGAAACGGCAATTCTTCTTAGAGAACAGCGACTTATTTGCAAATTTTGGATACACAAATATTCGCCCATTTTTTTCGCGAAGAATTGGTTTGGGTGTGCCGATAAGTTTTGGCGCAAGATTAAGCGGGAGCCTCAATAAAAACTGGCGCATTGGTGTAATGGATATCCAAACAAAAAGTGTTGATGAAACAGGTTTGCCGCAACAAAATTTTGCGGTAGTTGCATTACAGCGAAGAGTATTTTCTCGTTCCAATATAAGATTGATGTTTGTAAATAAACAATCCATCAACTATGATTGGGAAAAAGATACAACTAAACCTGTGTACTCGCAATACAACAGAAATATTGGAGTGGAATACAATCTTGCATCTGCAAATAATTTGTGGACTGGCAAAGCAATGTTGTTGAAATCGTTTAGCCCCGGAAAAACAAACAAAGATTTTGTGTTTGCAGATAGCATTCAATACCTAAGCCGTAAATGGAAAATTTCATGGCAACACGAAATGGTTGGAGAAAATTATTCTGCCGAAGTTGGATATGTGCCGCGAAAAAATTATACAAAAATAAATCCCGCAATCGCATATTTGTTTTTTCCAAAAGGCGGTACAATACTTAGTCATGGTCCCAAATTAAGTTCTACTTATTATTTCAATAACAAACTTCATCAAACCGATAATGAAACATTTCTTTCTTATGTGTTTAATTTTCGCGATCAAAGTATTGCTGATGTATGGGTTGCACACGATTATGTAGAATTGTTGCAACCATTCGATCCAACCAACTCCGGAAAAGATACCGTAGCTGCGGGCACAACACACAAGTGGAATGCATTTGGCATGGATTATTTTTCAAAGCCGCAACAGTTGTTTACGTTCGATTTCTCCACACGTTTCGGTGGTTATTATATCAACGGCACACGACTAAATATTTCCGGCGATCTGGGTTATCGTTTTCAACCTTATGTAAGCATCACTTTAAATGCAAGTTACAATCATATAAAATTGCCGCAGCCATGGAACACAACAGATCTGTGGCTCATCGGTCCGCGAGTTGATGTTACTTTCACAAACAAATTATATCTCACAGCATTTCTGCAATATAACAATCAGCTTGATAATATTAATCTCAACACACGATTACAATGGCGCTACAAACCCGCATCTGATTTGTTTCTGGTTTATACCGATAATTATTTTACAGCTCCCTTATCTGTTCGCACACGTGCGGTTGTATTGAAGTTTACCTACTGGTGGAATTTATAGTAGAAGAATTTTTGATACCGGCTATATTACTTGTGGCATCGTCTGTTGCGTCGCAATCACTTTATCTTTCGGAACTTTATTGAGCTCGGTTGAAATACTAAAAACGTTTTCAGAATAAAATATTGAGTATTTTAGAAGTAATGGAAGCCATTTTAAAATACATTAAACACCCCCAAGCCTTACTTAAAAAATACACAAACAGGATTCTTGGAACCTGCATTGATCACATTAGCAACTAAAAGAAAATTAGCCAAGATTTATAAGAAAGATGGGTGGAGTTTTAGATGGAGCACAGTCCCTTCAAGCGAGGTTGAGGTAGTTAAAATTTGTCTTGATGAAAATCCTTTAGTAATTCAAGGATTAATGGCAATAAATAAACAAACTGATCACTTGTTTTTACCTCTTATTGAATCATCACCAACCAATCGAGGCAAGACAAAAAAAGTATGATGAAGTTTTGCAAACTCTTACTGCTTATGCTTGTTGGCTTAGCGTGCAAGAGGGCAATGAAGGTGTTGTTGTTTTTGAACCAAAGACAGTGCTAATAAAACACTATGAAGAAAAATTAGGAGCAATTCTTTTAACTAAAAAAAGAATGGCAATCATGGAACAAGAGGCTCATTTTTTAATAACTTCGTATCTATTGAGAAACGCATGAAAAAAGCTATCACAATATCAAATTTTCCGGACGAGCCTATTGGCAAAATTTATACATCTGCCGAGCTAAAAAAAATCGGGAAAGAAAATTCAAAAGCATTACAGGCTCTAAAGAAAAAACCTTCGGCTTCCTCATCCAAGAAACATAAAGTTAGTTAGCCGTTTTCTCCCCACAGTACACCTTAATTACGTGCATATTTTTCTCGAACATTCTTATGCACACCCTCTTTACATTACAAAATAATTAATCTTTTCAAAAAGTTTTCAACCCTTATTTTTGCGCAATCTTTCAAAAATGAGTCAAACGCTTTCTTCGAACGAATCTATCCCATCATCAAGAAAAAAAATTATTGTTTTAGGCAGCGGCCCCAACAGGATTGGTCAGGGCATTGAATTTGATTACTGCTGCGTTCATGGTTTACTTGCCATTAAAGAATGCGGTTACGAAGCTATCATGATCAATTGCAATCCCGAGACTGTTTCCACCGACTTCGACATGGCTGATAAATTGTATTTCGAGCCTGTGTATTGGGAACATTTGTGGGAGATTATTGAACTCGAAAAACCTTACGGCGTAATTGTTCAGCTTGGCGGACAAACAGCATTAAAGCTTGCAAAGAAATTGCATCAAAAAGGTGTAAGAATTATCGGCACATCGTTCGATAACATGGATATTGCAGAAGACCGTGGGCGTTTTAGTGATCTTCTAAAAGAACTCAACATTCCTTATCCGGAGTACGGGACTGCTTATACTGCCGATGAAGCAATTGAAGTTGCAAACAAAGTTGGATATCCTGTGCTGGTGCGTCCCAGCTATGTATTGGGTGGCCAAAGAATGCGTATTGTTATCAACGATAATGAACTTGAAAAAGCAGTGATAAGTTTATTGAAACATATTCCCAACAACAAAATTCTTATTGATCATTTTCTCGATCGCTGTCAGGAAGCAGAGATTGATGCGATATTCGACGGTGAAGATTTTCATGTGATGGGCGTGATGGAGCACATTGAACCCGCCGGTATTCACAGCGGCGACAGCAATGCAGTGTTGCCTGCATTCAATCTTACACCGCTTGTTGTTACAACTATGGAATATTATGCGGAGAAAATTGCAAGAGCATTGGAAATTCGCGGACTCATCAACGTTCAGTTTGCAATTAAAGATGGAAAGGTGTATGTGATTGAAGCCAATCCACGTGCAAGCCGCACCACCCCTTTTATTGCAAAAGCATACAAAATTCCTTATCTCAATATTGCAACAAAGGTGATGCTTGGCGCTGTAAAGCTCAAAGATTTCACCATGGAAAAAAAGCTGGAAGGCTTTGCTATAAAAGAACCTGTATTCAGCTTTAATAAATTTCCAAATGTAAGTAAGGAACTTGGTCCTGAAATGAAGAGCACAGGAGAAGCAATACGTTTTATAAAAGATTTACGCGATCCTTACTTCAGGCAGTTGTATAAAGAAAAGAGCATGTATTTGAGCAGGTAGGTGGTCAACGGTGAATAAAATTATCTTATAAGTTAAAGCTGGTTCTTTTGAAACCGGCTTTTTTATTTTTAGCATTAGATGAAAAGTCCTCAAAAACCGTTCGCTTTTGCTTTTTTCAATTCATACAATCTATCTTTTTCAATTCTCGCAGGTGTATCTGTTCCGTTTATTATTCCTTCTGTGCTTAATGCGATAGCACGTATAGTGTTAATCATAACATCGAAATTGATTGTTTCAATTTCATCATTAACAGAATGATAATATTTGTCGGTACCGGATGCAAGCATAATAGTATGTGCAGGTATTCCAAACCGCGCAAATGAAAAATTATCTGATCTGAAAAAAAGGTTTTGAGTTGTATAAGGATCATCTCTGAAAAAATAGCTTCCAAAGGAATCAACACTTTTCTTTTCAAGCTCTTTGTTTAAAATATCCTGAAGATTTGAGAGTTCGCCACCGGTTATAAAAGGGTGATATTTACTTTGTGAACTTCTGCCTATCATCTCAATATTAATAACGGCAATTGTTTGTTGTGGCACTACTTTATCAGATAAGGCAAGCGAACCCAACAAGCCTAACTCTTCTCCTGAAAATGCAGCAAAAATCAGCGTTCGTTCATTATTATTTTTAGCGACAAAATATTTTGCAAGCAGAATTAAGGCAGTTACTCCGGAGGCATCATCGTTTGCGCCATTATAGATAGTATCATCCTTTTTTCTTAATTCAGCCGGATGAATTGAAGGAGAAGGATTGGTAGAAAAAGTTCCTATATGGTCGTAATGTGCCGAAAAGATAACCGTTTCATTTGGTTTTGTTTTTCCTGTTAAACCCGCTAATACATTATATGCCGATACGTTTCCTTTGTTTTTTAGCCATACATTAAACGGCATTAAATAATCTTCATATCCCGCCAAAGTCTTTAAGCCTGCAGATTTAAATTCGGATACAATAAAATCTGCAGCTTTTTTATTTTCGCCGGTTCCCGTAAATCTTCCTTTTAAACTGTCTGATGCTAAAACAGAAAGAATTCTTCTCGCTTCATCGCTATTAACAAGCGAATCAGGAATTGAAACCTGGCCGTATGTGTGCAGAAAAGCGGTAACAAAACACAGAAGCAAAACAGGGCGGGTGAATAAATAACAGTGCATAAATCAGTTTCTTCAAATGCAGTTTTAAAAAATTTAAAAATACAAAACATCCATATTAAAGCAGCGTACCCATTTGACGTTTATCTTCATATAAAACTTGTTGGCCGGCGCAATTATTTAAAAAATAAAAGCGATGAAACACTCACCGCTTTTATAATTTTTATCAGTTCCTTTTTTAAAAGAAAAATTGTTCTTTCACAATTTTTCCATCCTTTACTTCATACACGGCAATTTCATCCATTTTCATTCTTCCCATTCCTTTAAAGGTTGCATCCATACCCATTGCTACGGCGAAGTGATTTCCGGCTACAATCGGTTCAGAGCTGTAACCGCCATGCATTTCTTCAACTGTTGCTTCAAATTGTTTTGCTTTCTGTGTTAGTGCATCTCTTCCTTTAACCGATTGTAAACCCTGTGCATGAGGTGGTTCAATACTTTCGGCGTCGTCAGCATACAGTTCTTCCTGTATCTGCGCCCAATTGCTTTGTTGCGCAAGTTCGTTAAATCTATTGGCAACCTCTTGTGTGGTCATTGTGCCAACTTCTGCTGCTTCCATAAGTTATTAATTTAAATGGTGAAAAAAGGGGACACAAGTTAATCATATTCTTTCGCGGAAAAACAAAAATTACATGAATGATGAATTAATTTATTGTTACAAGAAAACAGATTTTCTTACAGAGATATTCACGTCGAATTCAAGTTCAAAACATTTCAATATAGAGGCACTTTTTTATTAAAAATATCTTATTGGTCGTATTGCATAGCCGGCAATTTTTTGTCCTGCATGTTGAGCGCCATCGCCGAAGTTTTGAAACCACGCCGTTGAAACATCAATTTCGCAAGAACTCCAATAAGCGTACGGACCAAAGCCACCTACTACATTTTTTTGCTTATATAATTCATTCAATTCTGCTTTAGATGGTAAAAGCCAATCTTTATAACCGTTGATTGACATTTCAGCCACTTCCAGCGCTGCGTAACCTTCAGCATCCGCTCCCGGATCTCCCTGCACTGCAATAATTCTTCGCGTATTGTTAAAACCCGCTCCTAATCTTATTGCTCTTGCCCCTGTTATTGTATCTACAAAAGACCAGCGCGAAGGTTCTTCCGGATCTGCTGTAGCAGCTATCAAACCGTGTTGTTTTGTTTTATCAAGATAAAATATAATTCCGCCTCCAAAATGTTCGCCGATAAAGTGCTGAGCAATTTGTGAGGATTGCGATATTGCAGAAACAGAAGGCTTAATACTCTCTTTCGTGCAAGCGATTGCCAATAATATATAAGTTGCAATTGAAATGGAAATGGCAGTTTTCATAAGCAATTATTTTTTTCCGAGGTTTGAGAAAAAGCTCTAACCAAATGTAAAGCTATTTCATCAAGAACAAAACTTGTTTGATGCAGTTAAATAAAACGAAATTGTTTCAATACAAGTTGTCAGACTAAAAAAATAACCTAAAAAAGAAGATTTACATTATTGCAAATGCATATTGAAAACGTTCAGTCATTCAAACTAATGGAACTAAATTCTTTTCGATTGCGTATAACCGTTTTTCGATAACCACTGTAAAACTTTGTCACGCTGGTCGCCCTGAATAATTATGTCAAAGTCTTTGACACTTCCGCCTGTGCCGCAATAATTTTTGAGCGTTTTACCAAGTTGTTCCGCATCATTTGTTGTGCCGATGAAACCTTGTATTAATGTAACCGCTTTACCGGCGCGGTGTTTTGTATCCAAACGTATTCTTAGTTTTTGTTGAGAAGGAGGTAAAGTTGCGTTTTCTTGTTCTTCCTTATTGTCAAAACGAAAGTTGGGGTCGGTACTGTACACAAAGCCGCGTGTATCGGGTTTGTTCTTTTTAGACATAGGAATATTTTTAATCAGGAGTTACACGAATTGTTTCTTCTAAGAAATCTCTGCTTTCAAACTCAAATCCAAACTTTTTGCCTGGTGAATTAATCCACCAATACTTACATAATCAACATCTGTTTTTGCATACTCAACAACATTATCCAGATTTATACCGCCACTGGCTTCGGATTCAAAGTCATCTTTCATTATTTGCACCGCTTTAGCAACTTGTGCAGGTAAAAAATTATCGAGCATTACACGAAACACTTTTCCTTTTGCGATGGCGCAAACTTTTTTTACATCATCAAGCGTTCTTGTTTCTACCTCAATTTTTAATCCCGGTTTTTTTGTTTGCACATATTCCCACGCTTTGCTAATCGCAGGCTCCAAGCCGCCACAATAATCAATATGATTATCTTTCAACATTATCATGTCGTATAATCCAAAACGGTGATTTATGCCGCCACCGATAAGCACTGCTTCTTTTTCGAGCAAACGAAAATTAGGCGTTGTTTTTCGCGTGTCAAGCACTTTTGTTTTATAACCTTGCAGTTTATCAACATATTGCCTTGTTAATGTTGCAATGCCGCTCATGCGCTGCATGCAATTCAAGACAAGACGTTCACATTTTAAAATGTTATGAATTCTTGCTTCTACCTCAAACGCTTCATCTCCTTTGTGCATTAGCTCGCCATCTTTCATAAAAGGTCTGAATCGCAAACCCGGATTTATAAAAGAAAAAATTTTATGCGCCACTTCTATGCCTGCAAGAACACCATCCTGTTTTATTTTTAAAACTGCTTTTCCGTTTTTATTTACAGGAATGCAGCTCAATGTAGAATGATCGCCTTCTCCAACATCCTCAAGCAAAGCTTCATGTATAAGATGTTCCAGCTTTTCTTCAAAGGTTTTCATAGAGGCAAAACTAAATCATTCTTTTTGGTGAGATTTGAAGATTTGAAAATGAATTAGCAGGCAATCTTCTTAAAGCAAATTTATTAGCTGTTAAATCATATCGAACATCCAACATTGAACATCCAACTATTCTTTCCCTTTCCGTATCGTTCTTCCTTTTTGTAAAAAATTTTTTCCAAATTTATTTTTTACATCATCAATGGCTTTATAAAGATTGCTTTTCTTTTCTCTGTTCTCAAACAAACTTCCCTGCACCGCATGATTGGTTAATTCGCTCAAACGCACACCCAGCAAGCGAACCGGTGTTCCTTTGCGATACAGTTTATGAAACAAATCAATTGCAACAGGAATTAATTCATCATCACTAAAGGTGTAATTAATAGTTGTTTGTCGTGAGGTAGTTTCAAAATTTGGGTAACGAATTTTTACAGCGATGCAGCCTGTAAGCATTTCATCTTGTCGCAATTCAAAAGCAACTTTCTCTGTCATGCGAACAAGTTCACTCAATAAAAATTCAACATTGTTGGTGTTTGTTTCAAAAGTATTTTCCGTTGAGATGGATTTTGCTTCATGATAAGGATGCACCTCGCTAAAATGTAAACCTTGAGACTTCTGCCAAAGATCAACGCCCCATTTCCCCAATTGTTTTTCCAGTTCTTCAACCGGGCATTTTGAAATATCACCAATTAATTTTATTCCCATTTCTTTTAGCGTGACAAATGTGCTTTCACCAACGCCGGGAATTTTATTAACGGGCAATGGTGCAAGAAATTCTTTTTCCATCCCGGGCTGTACGAATAAATAGCCGTTTGGTTTTGCTTCATCCGTTGCAATTTTTGCAATCAGTTTATTAGTTGCGAGGCCGAACGAAATGGGAAGTTTTGTTTTATCAATTATCTCCTGCCGCAAATCAATTGTCCACTGAAACGGATCGAAGAATTTATCCATGCCGGTAAGGTCAATATAAAATTCATCAATACTTGCTTTTTCAAATAATGGCGCCTTTGCTGCAATAATTTCTGTAACCCATCTTGAAAATTTGCTGTAGTCTCCTCTTGAGCCCCGAACTAAAATTGCATTCGGACATAATTGCATTGCCTTCTTCATGGGCATTGCTGAATGAACTCCAAATCTTCTTGCTTCATAGCTGCAAGCAGCTACAACACCACGTTCGCGGCTTCCACCAACAATAACGGGTTTGCCTTTCAGTGAAGGATCATTCAGCACCTCAACACTTACAAAAAAACTGTCGAGATCAAAATGGGCAATATAGCGTTGAGGTTTGTGCATGCAAGAGCGAAGGTAGAGAAAGATATTTTTGACTAAATAAAAAGCAGTTCATTTATGATTGATGAACTGCTTTACTGCTATAAGAAAATAATTGAACGAAGGCTGCGCTTAAAAAAAGCCTTTTTTATTTCGCTATTATAATCTTTTGCATTTGGCCCGTTTGAGTGTTTTTGAGATAATAAATACCGCCGGCAAGATTTGAAACATTAATAATACCACTATTTAAAATTGTTTTGGTAAGCACCGGTTTGCCTGATTGATTGATTAATGAGAACGTTGCGCTGCCATTGGTACGAACGTGCAATAGCTGCTTGACCGGGTTTGGAAAAATAATATCAAAGTTTTGTCCGGTTTCTGTTTTAACCATGTCGGTATTGGATGAAGCAACCGGGCACTTTGAAATATCACCCACGTATAATTCATTTCCAGTTGCGTAAGTAAAGCCTGTTAAGTAAAGTTTATCGCCTGCCGGTGTTAAGTTCCATATACCGGTAACATCGGTAAGGCCTGCGTCGTTTATCCGTGTAGTTCCATCTGCTGTGCCGTCTGAACTCCATAACGATCCGTTATCACTATTGTTTATAAAATACAATTTGGCGTTTGCAGTAACGAGATAATCAAGAAAACTGGATTCAGTACCCGGCACAATATCCTTAACCAGTTTTGTGCCTGCAAATGTTCCATCTGATTTCCAAAGCTCGCTTCCGTAGGAAACAGTAGTGGCTGTAAAATAAACTACAGAACCTGTGCTGACACCAGTGCCGGGAACTGAACCATCCGGTCCGGGTAAAATATCTTTTATTAATTTAGTTCCTGTAGCTGTGCCGTCTGTGCCCCACAATTCTTCACCGTGATAGGTATCATAAGAAGCAAAAAGTAATTTGCTGTTGGCTCCTCCAAGCCACCAATCGGCAACTATTGTTTTCTTTACAGGTTTAGTGCCTTGTCCCGTTCCATCTGAACTCCAGATATAAGTTTGAAAATTTGCATCGGTGGCATTAAAATAAAGCTTTCCATTAAATGCATATAAGTTATATGGATTAGAAGAATTAAAATCCGGATTTATGTCTTTTACCATTTTAGTTCCTGTCACTGTTCCATCAGTTGACCACAACTCGTTGCCATAAGTTGGATCGTTATTTGTAAAAAATAAAATATTTCCTGAAGGAGTTGGCTGAGGATAATAACTTCCATCAATGTCAGTTTTTACAGCAAATGTGCCGGCTTCGGTACCATCGGTTCGCCATAGCTCATATTGATAAGTACTAAAATTGAAAACAAGATTATAATACAAATTGGAAGTAGCAAAAACGTTTGCAATATAACCGCTATAATTTATTGTGCTTTCTAAGCCAGGCGCCTGAATAATTTTTGTGCCATTGCTTGTGCCATCAGTTCTGAAAAGACGTAAGACTGAAAAAACATCTGAAGTATTTTGAACAGTGGTATCTCTAATACTGGCAAAAAAATAAATGATGTTGTTAATGTTTAGGAGATAGAATGGATATGACCCAAATATTGACCCCGGAAATATGTCTTTTACCAATTTTGCGTCTGATGATAATCCATCCGTTTTCCAAAGCTCGTTACTATACTTAAAATTACCGGCGCTAAAAATCAATTTATTTTCTGCTATTGAGGTGAGCCACCATGGGTTTGAAGAACCTGTGCTTGACTGGTTAATATTTTTCACCAAATATGTTCCTGATTCTGTGCCATCTGTCCTCCATAATTCCACTCCACCCTTTCCATCATTTGCCTGAAAAAGGCTTACATTATTTCCAATATACGTGGTGCTTGCTAAACCAAAGCCACCGTAAAAACTTGAGCTATAGATGCCCGGAAATAATTCTTTTACTATGGTTGTGCCTGTTTCTGTTCCATCGCTTTTCCATAGCTCTGTACCGTGACCATCATCATAAAATGAGAACAACAATGTGCCATTGTGATTTTTGAATTCTTTATACCAGTAAATATTTGCTCCTCCGGGGTTGATATCTTTTACCAATACGGTTCCCGCAGTTGTGCCGTCCGATTTCCAAAGTGTTTGATCGCTGTTGGTACCTGCATATACTGTAAAGAATATGGTTCCATTTACATTAATAAAATTGTAGAGGTTATGGCTGGGTGATCCGGGAACAAAATCTTTTACAACCCTCACGTTAGCGGTTGGATTAGCGGTATTAAAACTGCACAGTTCGCTACCATCGTTATCGCTGCTGTAGCCGGAAAAATAAAGGGAGTTACCTTTTATAGTCATCTTTACAAAGGGGTCGCCGTCAATATAAATATTGTTGCTATTGTTTACTGTATATGTACCGGCATCAGTACCATCAGAAACCCACAATCTTCTGCCAGTTCCGTCATCTGCTGAAAAATAAAGACCGCCATTTAAAGGGGTTAGCCATCCGGGCGAACTTCCGCCAAAAGGGTTTATATCTTTTACGAGAGCAGTTCCATCGCTGGTGCCATCACTTGTCCATAACTCAGCGTTGGGATAAGGATTATAAAAAGTGCCATTCAGCACAAAGAATAATCTGCCGTTTACATTTGTTAATTGATTTGCATAACTGCTGTAACTAAATTTAGCTGAATAAAAATTGGTGACTAAGTTGGTGCCCGCTTTTGTTCCATCAGTTTTCCATAACTGGTCCGCAGTAGAAGAATAATTTATAAAAAAATAGAGTATGCCGTTTACATCAATTAAATATGAAGGAGACGAGCCAATAATACCCCGGTAAATATCTTTTGTCATTCTGGTGCCTTGTGGAGTGCCATTGCTTACCCAAACTTCGGCGCCATGCATGCCATCATTTGCGCTGAAATAAATATAATTACCTGAAACGGTAATGTCATGTATTTCTGATGATGCAAAACCGGGGTTAATATCTTTTATCATTTGTGTTCCGGCAACAGTGCCATCGCTGCGCCACAGTTCTCTTCCATGTATGCCGTCATCGGCAGAAAAATATGCAATCCCATTTAACACCGCGTATTCAAATTTGCTGTAACTGGCATCGTAAAAATCCCAAAAGTTATTAACGGGGAAAGAGTGCATTCCTTTATCCACATCAATTACATGAAAGTTTTGTGCAATAGATACAGATATGCTTAAGCATAACACAATAAGCAACCCCATCCTTTTATTGGTCTGTTTCATAAAAACGGTTTTTAAAATTTGGTAATTTGTTTCAGAAGGTTCATTGAGCAATAACTTGCTTTATTTCATTATTGGTAAGCATTGCAGGCCGTTGGCCCTTCTTTATTTTTTCAATACAGAATTGTGCAGCCTTTTCGGCGTATTCTTTTGTTGCAAGCGCGGGATGATAATTGCTTGCAGGCACATTGGATGCAGGCTGATGAAGAATGAATTTGCCGTTTTTGAGAATATCAAACCCGTACATTTTGTTTGGCGCCTGAAAAACTTTGTAAGTATAGCTGGCAGATGTGCCGCCTCTTGCTATTTGTTCAGCATTATTTTGCTTGGGAAATTGCTGATGCTGTGCCGCTGCATGATATGTTGTAAACATAATTATAAAAAGAATACATGCGAGGAGAGCTAAACTTGGGGAACAGTTCTTTAGTTGTTTCATAAGTGTAAGTTTTAGTGATTAATGATAGTTTGACGTTTTTTTGAAAGAATAGTATTCAAGAAAAAAATTGATGTTATCTAAAAAAATTTGCGAATTATAAGGGATGTAGGACTGCTGTGTTTGTCCTTGTTTATCGAATACTGTCTGGTAGTCGTTCAGAAGGAAGCGGTTTTTTGTAGAAATTGAATTGAGGAGTTGTTTAACTCTTTTAATTCGGAAGAAATAAATTATTTGCTTTGTAGCATACTTTGAAGCGCCATGTTTTTATTAGATATTTAGAAGTTTTACTGCTATAATTCTGTTTGTTTATTTTTCAACAGGTAAAAGGTTTTCTGGAATTGAATTTTTTGGGAGTGGTGCTAAACTAACAGGTGCAAAATAATGTTTATGACTTGCGTCTTTAAAGTTAATAAAAATAATAGCTTTTATCAAAGCAATTTTGTTTGATACTTTCTTGTGAGATTACGCAAACATCATTATCAGCTCATCATCAATTCTTCGTGGTCGTTGTGTTTTTCTATCGAGGGGAATCCAAACACTTGCTGCGGTAATTATTTTTTTATTATCAACAAGTCTTGTTATTTCATAATGTCGTTTCCACGTTACATTGGTGTGCTCGCCTGTCCATGTTTCCATACGGAGTTCATCATTCAAAAATGCCTGGTTGTGATAATCTATCTCATGCCGTTTAATCATCCATAAAACTTCCTCTTTTAATTTATCTGATGCAAAAGCATCCCAATGCATTGCCGCTATATCTTGCATCCATTGCACATAAATAACATTGTTTACATGATTTACACTATCCAGATGTTCCGATGTAACCTTTATTGTAATGGTGAAATGAGAATTCTTTAATTCCATGAACTTCCTACAATTATTTTATTTTTTTTATTTCAAGGGGTCTATTCCTTCCAACTTATTATTTGTAACCTGCGGTCCCCAATTTAGCATTATAATATTTATGAGTAATTAGTGAAATAGGTAAGCCGATGCAAAGCATTAAAACTGTTACACCTCTTAATATTGAGCTCCATTGTAATGGCGGCCGGTTTACATTTGATAATGGTACAACAACAAGATTCATCAAAAGCCACACAAATATTCCATAAAGCAAACCGCTTAATATTTTTTGTTTTAGCAAAAGAGGTACATAAGGAAACACAAAAAAATATCCGATAGCAAAACAATAAGCGATTGTATAATGAAACAATAAACCGAGGAACGCCATTGTTGTTCCGCCCGTAAAAGCGCCTTCTCCGAATATACCGCTGGCAACACTTTGCAATACTTGATTCGGCGTTACTTTACGCAAAATATAAGCAAGAAGCATAGCGGCTAAAATGTCAAGCGTTCCAGCTATAAAACCTGATAATAAAATTGTTTTGGGAGCTGACGGTGCATGCACCTTAGCAGTTGATTTTGGTGATAAGGTGGTTGACATAACTGAATTTTTTGATGAACAAATTCAATAAGCAATGTCAAATAAGTAAGTTTACCTCGATTTTGAATAATTCAACTGATCAACCTTTCAAACAATTAACTTTAGCCGCAACACATAACTTGCAACGTAACTTATATTCCCCTCGCTGCCTCAACCGCTTTCTTAACGCTTCCATATTTTTCTAATAATCTTTTTGCATCGTCATAATTCTGGATGTTGATTTTTTCCATCAACATTTTCACACCTCTGTCGCGTAATTTCTCATTGTTGAGTTGCATGTTCACCATTCGATTATCTTCTACTCTTCCAAGTTGAATCATCACCGTTGTTGAAATCATATTGAGAATAAGCTTTTGTGCCGTGCCGCTTTTCATACGTGTGCTGCCTGTAACAAATTCGGGACCTACAATAACTTCAACCGGATAATTTGAAACACCAGCAAGCGGACTATTCACATTACATACAATGCAACCTGTTTCTATTCCATGTACCTGACATTGACGCAATGTGCCCACAACATACGGCGTTGTGCCGCTTGCAGCAATACCCACTACAAAATCGTTTTCGCTGATGTGATGTTTCTGTAGATCAAGCCAACCTTGCATTCTGTCATCCTCTGCATCTTCAATTGATTTAATGATGGCATCTTTACCACCTGCAATTACTCCAATCACCAAATCAGGTGGAACCCCATAAGTGGGGGGGCACTCACTTGCATCAAGTATTCCCAATCTTCCGCTGGTGCCCGCGCCTACATAAAATAATCTTCCGCCATTGAGCATCTTATCGGCAATTGCGACAATCAATTCTTCTATTTGCGGCAATGCTTTTTCAACAGCAAAGGGAACGGTTTTATCTTCATTGTTAATGTGCGTAATAATTTCTTTCACCGACATTTTTTCCTGATGACGGTATGGTGAAGGCTGTTCTGTTACTCTTATAAATTCGCTCATGTCTTTCAATTGTAGTTAACATTGAATATCGAACAAAGGATTAATTAATTTTTTAAAGGGGGAAGTTTACTTCTTATTCGAAGTTCCTTGTCCTTTGTTCATAATTCTTTATGATATTCAATCAATCCTTCCATCGGATGTTTCAAAATCTTTCCCAACTCTAATTCATACGTTTCACATAAGCTTTTCAATACATCCTTGAATCCAAACGCAACACTTCCAACAAAGCTTATCGGGTACAACCATGATTCGCGATACTTATACAAATGTGTAAAGAAAAAATCATTTAACCCATCTTCAATAATATTTTCAATCATATAATGTCCGCGATTCTCTGCAAGAAAAATTGTGAACGATGCGAGATAACGATTGGGCTGTGGTTTCTTATAAACATTCTCCAGAATCTCATTCATGCTTGTGTTGAACTCTTTTTTAAAGCGCATCATCAGGTCCTCATCAAAAGTGTTGTAGAGAAAATGTTGAACCACTTTTTTTCCAAGATAGGCGCCGCTGCCTTCATCACCTAAAACATAGCCAAGGCCCGGACTATTCTTTACGATTCTTTTTCCATTATAATAACATGAGTTAGCACCTGTACCTAAAATGCATGCAACACCTTTTTTATGTTCGCACACCGCCCTTGCGGCAGCAAGCAAATCTATACTGGCTTCAATTGTTGCAGCAGGAAAAACTTTTTTCAAAATTCTTTTGATAAACTTTACGTTATCCGGATTGCCAAGTCCTGTGCCGTAATAATGAACTTCATCCACTTCAACGCTTATTTTTTTTACCAATTCTTTTTTAAGAAGTTCATGCACTTGTTCTTCGGTTAAAAAATAAGGGCTAATACCCTGCGTAATAATTTTTTTCTTTTTATCATCAGTGAGCAGGCACCATTCGCATTTTGTAGAACCACTATCGGCAATAAGTTTTACTGGCATGAGAATTTTGAAAATTTATATTCAAAGTTTGAAGTTAATGGATGAGGTAATACTGCAAAAAGAATTTCTTAACATACCTTGTTGATATCTCATCCAATGGTTTACAAACTTCGTGGCCTCTTATTTGTTGTTTACTCATACAGTTAAATTAAAACTAATACTGCATAAGATGCCGGAGTCACCAACACAAAACAAAACAACTGAAAAAAAATTTGAGCGCAGCATCTGGAAAGTTTGCGGAATTGTTGCTCTTATCATCGCTGTATTGTGGATATTAAAAGAAACATTCAATGTTTTGTTGCTTGTGCTTGCAGGTGCATTGATTGCAATCTATTTTCATGGTGTGAGCAAATGGCTAAACAAAAGAACGAAGATTTCTTATCGAAGTTCAATGGCTATATCAGTAACTGTAACTGTGCTTGCAGTAAGCGCTCTTATGTATTTTTCAGGTGCAAGAATGCAATCTCAAATTGCAGAGTTAAGCAACACATTACCTGCTACTATTGAAAACTTAAAGGGAGAACTTAACAAGTCTTACCTGGGCGAAGAACTTCTCAAAACTGTAAATGGTAATGACGCTGCAAGCAAAACTTCTGCATTTTTCGAAACTTTTTTCCGAAGTACTTTTGGCATATTAGGCGATTTATATGTGGTACTTTTTCTCGGAATATTTTTTACCATTTCGCCGTCTTTATATATCGAAGGTTTTTTAAAACTCTTTCCTTCAAAAGCAAGAGTGGTAACAAAACACATTCTCGACAGAATCGGCTTCACACTTACACGCTGGCTCCTGATAAAAATTTTTTCAATGTTCGAAGTCACATTTTTCACACTTGCAGGTTTATCTCTCTTGCATGTTCCAATGGCATTCGTACTCTCCGTTATTGCAGGTGTCCTCAACTTTGTACCCAATTTCGGTCCTCTGATAGCACTTATTCCTGCATGTTTGGTGGGACTACTGCAAGGCTTAGACACAGCACTCCTCATCATTGCCCTATACACATTCATTCAAATTCTGGATGGCAGTGTTATTCTTCCTGCAATACAACAAAAGCTCATTCGCATTCCGCCGGCAATACTCATCATTTCACAACTTTTCATGGGCATACTTTCCGGTGGATGGGGAATATTTCTTGCGACACCATTACTCGCCATTATTATGATTGTGATTGACGAAACATATTTGAAGAAGCAACTAACATAGTCGTGATAAGATTTTTTATGTTGCCCGCGAACAATCCCACTAATTTTTCTCATTAATAAACCGATTATACCTCATAGTAGCACTTCAGCTTGTGTCAAAATAAAAAACCTCACTTGCATTACACAAATGAGGTTTATAATTTTAGAAGAGGTTGCAGGTGACAATATCTGCAAAGGTGAAGTGCAAATACGAAGAACCGGAATACTCCAATTATTTGACCAGTATTTTTTCGTTCGGGGAAACTTTCTCTGAAATTTTTTTTATATCTGCTAACGCTTTTTTACTTGCTATGTCAAATGAATTACTTGAAGGGTTAAATATGGAAACAATTGCATTGATGGTATCGAATAACTGTGATTGTTTCTTCGCTTTTTTTAATTTTTCATTGTATCGTAATAACAGATACGGGATATACTCTATTTCACTTACGCTATAATTGTGCAGCGCTTCCTCAAGAGTAAAGTATCCCTCTTTCACAGACTTTTCTACGGCTCTGCATTTTTGTTCGAGTTCCGGCACTTCATTTAATAATTCTTCTGCAGCAGAAGAATGTTCTCCGATTGATTTTATTTTATCTTGATACATAATCCTTAAAGTTACGGAATTGTTCTTTGTTCTTTAAATCTAACTCTCCATGCCAATCGCTGCCCATGAGTACAGGCTTCATAAAATCAAATGCAGCCCATAAATCCATGGGAACGACTTTCCTTTGGGATTTTTTGAATAATACCTGTCATAAATCTTTTTTATAACTTCAAACTCATTTTCATTCAAATCAGTTTTTGCTTTATCCAATATAAAGGTAACCTCGTTCTTATCCACTGCAACAAAACCATATTTTGCCCAAGTATAACCGCCGCCGCTTAAGCCAGCATGTACAAGAATTCTTTTCGCATTCATATTCACGTACTGCTGCAGGCTTTCCTGAAAAACCGGTTTAATTAAACCTTTGTTTCTGTATTTTTTTGGAAGCACGCAATACTCGTGCTTTATTTCAATAGTATTGCGATTAGTACTAAACTCTCTGATAAACAAAAGTGCGTCATCCTCGTTTGTAAATTCATTACCGTATTCAACTTTCAATGTGCCGCTAAACTCATCATAATATAAATTCCGATAAATATTTTTTGCAGTGGTTTCATTGAATCGGTTTTCCACCACTTTAAGTAAAGACACAAGATTAAAATTCGGAAACATTTTTTGCATGAATATTTCAAATGACATGCTTCCTGCATTTATAATCTGGTAACCAAGTTTAGCCAATTCTTCAATATCAGTTTCTATGAATTTGTATTTTTGAGGCTTATACTCCAATTCAGTTGATTTTAACAAGACAAATTAAATTCAAATTTCAATGGAATTACAATAAAAGGACTTTGCAGCATCCCGAAGTTTGAATGAATAACACAACTAACGATGACACATTATAGTTCGCCCTAAAATAAAAAACCTCACTTGCATTACACAAATGAGGTTTATAATTTTAGAAGAGAAATTTATTTTACTTCTACGTCGGCGCCGGCTTCTTTCAGTTTAGCTGCAATGTCATCAGCTTCAGCTTTAGGAATACCTTCTTTTACTGGTTTTGGCGCACCGTCAACAAGGTCTTTTGCTTCTTTCAAACCCAAGCCGGTCAAGTCTTTCACAATTTTAACCACTTGAAGTTTTGCTGCGCCACCACTCTTCAATATTACATCGAAAGCGGTTTTTTCTTCAGCAGCAGGTGCCGCAGCGCCACCACCGGCCGCAGGTCCAGCAACAGCTACAGCCGCAGCAGCAGGTTCAATTCCGTACTCTTCTTTTAAAATTTTAGCGAGTTCATTAACTTCTTTTACTGTTAAGTTAACCAGTTGTTCAGCAAATGCTTTTAAGTCTGCCATTTTGTTCAAATTTTTTCCGCCTTCAATGCCTGTGCTCCGGCGGATGGTTTAAAAAAATTTGTTTGTGTTTATCTCTTCAGGCTTGAGATAGTATTTTTTTGTTGCCGGTTTCCAGTTACCAGTATCCGGTAACCTGCAACCGGTAACGATTTAACTCTGCACTCTTTCTTCCAACGCCTTTACAAGACTTGCGAGTTTGCTTCCGGCATTCAAGCCGCTGATAACATTTTTCGCAGGTGATTGCAGCAAGCCAATGATTTCACCAATAAGGTCTTGCTTGCTCTTGAGTGTTTTTAATGCTTCGAGTTGGTTATCACCAACAAATACATCTGTATCAATAAAAGCAGCTTTTAAAACAGGCTTTTCACCTTTTGTGTCTGTGCGAAAACTGCTGATGATTAGCGCAGGTTCTTTTGCATTTTCGCTGAATAGTAGTGCCGTCACGCCATTCAGGCTTTCATACACACCCGAATATTTTTTCTCATCAATTGATTCAAGTGCCTTACGGATGAGCGTGTTCTTAGCCACTTTCATCTCCACCTTCTTATCAAAGCAAATTCTGCGCAGCTTGTTTACCTGTGCCACAGTCAATGCTTCTGTATTGGTAACATAGAAGTTATTATATTGATTGAATTTCTCTTTAAGAGCTTCAATTACTTCGTTCTTTTTATCTTTTGTCATAACGCTTCGTTTTTAAATCCTCGTGGAGGATTAGTGCAATGTTTTTGTGTCAATAGTAATACCGGGACTCATGGTGCTTGCCATGCTTACACCTTTAAGATAAATACCTTTTGCTGTAGCCGGTTTTAATTTGATGATAGCATTAATCAATTCATGGCTATTGCCTTCAATCTTTTCAGGAGGGAATGATACACGACCGATTGATGCATGAACAATTCCTGCTTTATCAACTTTGAACGCTATTTTACCACCCTTTACTTCGTTAACAGCTTCTGCCACATTGTTGGTAACAGTACCTGTTTTAGGATTCGGCATCAGGTTGCGAGGACCGAGTATTTTACCAAGCTTACCAATCTTAGGCATTACAGAAGGTGTTGCGATAATCACATCAACATCTGTCCAACCGCCTTCTATTTTCTGAACATATTCATCCAATCCAAAATAATCTGCGCCCGCAGCTTTTGCTTCGGCTTCTTTATCTGGGGTAGATAATACAAGAACACGTTTGGTTTTACCGGTTCCATGAGGAAGCGTTACTGTACCACGAACCTGCTGATCTGCTTTTTTAGGATCAACACCCAAACGTATATGAAGATCAACCGATGCATCGAATTTGGTTGTGTTTACCTGCTTTACCAGAGACGATGCATCTTTTAAAGTATAAACTTTTGTTTTATCAATTTTCGCTTCCGCTGCTTTTCGTTTTTTGCTAAGTTTTGCCATTGCTAAAATTTTTTAGGAGTTGCCCGCCTTCGCTAAAGCTTTGGCGGATAAAATTTATTTCTGCCACGGAGCAGTGCCTTCAACCGTTAAGCCCATACTGCGTGCGGTTCCGGCAACCATTTTCATTGCGCTTTCTACGGTAAAGCAGTTGAGGTCGGGCATTTTGTCTTTGGCAATTGCCTCAACCTGTGCCCAAGTTACTTTACCAACTTTTGTGCGATTACTTTCTTTGGAACCTTTTTGAATTTTAGCGGCTTCCATTAGCTGGATAGCAGCGGGAGCAGTTTTAATTACAAAGTCGAACGACTTATCAGAATAAACGGTGATGATTACGGGAACAACTTTTCCCATTTTGTCCTGAGTTCTTGCATTGAATTGTTTGCAGAACTCCATAATGTTTACGCCCTTGGAACCGAGCGCAGGACCCACCGGAGGTGCAGGATTGGCTTGACCACCTTTCACCTGCAGCTTTACGTAGCCTGTGATTTCTTTAGCCATTGTTTACATTTTATTGGTTCAAACGTTCCGACATTATTTATCAGAACTCCCAAGATCAATTAAAAGAACTTTTGGGGCGGCAAAGGTAGGGGATTGAGATTAAATTTCTGATTTAAAGATTTAGGATTTTTTTGATTTTTAGGAATTTTTATGAGCCCAGCTAAAGTGCAGATGGCATCGTCTGTTGCGTCGCACTCGTGTACTTTCTGAACTCTCATGACCTGTTACTCGGAAATAATTCTCCAAAATTCACCTGCCATGAAACGTCATACCTATCTGCAACCCAACCAAATTTCTTGTTGAAACCATAATCATTCAGGGGCATCATGACGCCTCCGCCTTCAGAAAGTTTGTTGAAAAGCGTATTTATTTCTTCTTCGCTTTCACAGTTAACAAAAATGGAAATGGACGGAGTAAAAGAAAATCCGTGATCAAATGTATTTTCGCTTGCCATATACTCTTGTCCGTCAAGTGTAAATAATGCATGCTTCACTAAACCTTCTTGTCCGCCGTGTTCACCTGTTTTCCAATAGGTAATACTTTTTACTCCAGAGTTTTTAAACAACGAAGTATAAAAGCGAATGGCTTCTTCAGCTTTTCCACATTTATCACCAACGAACATTAGGAAAGTTGTTGTCTTTTGCATAATATTTTTTTAGGGCATTGAATAATATCGCTTAGTAAAAAACTTACGAAGCAAAACTTTTTGAAATTACAATGTCTTTAGGCGGTGTTTTCCGTTTTAGTATTTAAAGAACTTATCAGTGTAACTAATAAACCGGCAGGTAACACTTCAGAATATGTTATCAACACAACGAAAATCTGGTCTTTATACATCTCTTTGAATTGTGCCATTTCTGCTGTTTTTTTATTTATTTTCGCTAAGGTTGCACCGGACTCTTTGCATTGTCTTATCATACAAGCGCTGTATTTATCCATAAAATCCGGAATGAAAAAATAATAATCTATTGGCCATGTTATCACATAAATACTCGAACCTATCAATGCAATGTACAGACCTATTTTAAACGCCTTTCCAAAAGTGAGGGCTGAAAATTTAGCAGCAATTTTTAGTCACTTCAGTTCGGGCTTAACATTATAAATTAAGCAATAATGTTATCTTTTCATAGGATGCTGCGCACAACAATAAAACGTATCAACTTCAGT
>Ga0081539_10000926_pt1 | contig 55157 bp, 49 predicted proteins | sample TabmetS4T2R2_FD_71023 | JGI IMG/M metagenome (GOLD analysis project Ga0081539, IMG submission 71023) | Tabebuia heterophylla rhizosphere microbial communities from the University of Puerto Rico - S4T2R2 | ecosystem: Host-associated > Plants > Roots > Rhizosphere ...
AGGACGACTACCTAGAGTGTTTTCGGGACGAAGAGGCCGTGGGTTCAAATCCCGCCACCCCGACACTGTGATGTCTCAAGACATCCCGGACGGCCGAACCCACGTGACGTGGGCTCCGCCGTCTTCGTTCAGCGGGTGGGGCCGGAAGATCGGCCGGTGCCTTGGTAGGTCTTGGTCGGGTCGAGGGTGAGTTCGCGCAGGAGTTCGCCGTGGCGGCGTGGACGATGCGGATGTCGCGGTCGTGGACAGGACCAGGACGGGGGTTCGGGCGTGGGCTCGCCCGGTGCCGATCTTGTAGAAGTGGCCCTGGTAGCGCAAGGTGATCTTGCCGGTGGTGTCGCTGCGGTCGCGACACAGCCGGTCGCGGGTGTCGGTGTCGCGGTGTCGAGGAGGGCCTGCAGGGCGGCGACGGTGGCCGGCTGGTTCGGTTGCGCGGCAAGCCATTTCTTCAGAGGCGCTCAACGAGTCGAGTCAACATCGTCATGTTGCGGGCCGTGGTCGGGTTGCCAGGCAGCGCGTCCCTCCACTGCTTGGGCCCAAGCGTCGTCTCAGGCGATCTCGACCGGATGAGCCAGTGCACATCGCGGCCCCGGATGATGAGCTCATCGTGAGAGTTGGACATCGCGCGCACCGCTTGCTTCTCCTTGGCCGTCATCCTGGTCAGGGGAAACAAGACGAAGTGTGTATGGGTCGCCGCAATCATCCCAAACGGCTTGGCGCCCACGAGCGCCCGGATCTGGGACGCGGTACGCACGAACGTTGTCAGCTCGAAGCCGAACTCATCCTCCAGCGCCTGGCGGATGCGGCGCTCGTGGGCGTCAGCCGGGCCATCCGCGCTGAAGATCAGGTTCCCGCTGTTGACGTAGCTTCCAACGTCCAGATAGCCGAGCTCCTCCAGGACGGCCCTAGCGGTGCCCATCGCCACCCTGCGCCCGCCGACATTGACCGCGCGCAGCAGCGCCACGTAACGCGCCATGGCCCGATCTCACCACAATGCTCGGGTTCCGCGCGTGGGACTCGGTTGTGTCACGAAGGCGGACCGGAACATGCTGGGGTCAGTCGGGTGGGCGGAAGGGGCTGGCATGGCGTCGACCGGCAACGGCTCAGGTCTGCCCGTTGTCGAGGACGTCGTGGACGCCGGCGGAGCGAGGCTCGATGTCCCGGGTGCCGACTGGCTCCAGGTGGCCGACGGTGCCGCGTGGGCCACGTTGGCGAGTCAGGCCCTGGTGCGCCTCGACGCCGGATCCGGCGCGCAGAACACCAGCATCCCCATGAGCGGGCAGACATGCCTGGCCATGGACGTGGGGTTCGACTCGTTGTGGATCGGGGTCTGCTCGCGCCCATCAGAGGTCCTTCGCGTCGACTTACGAACTGCCGAGGTCCGCGCCACGGTCACCCTTCCCGGCCGTCGATTCGAGGAGGAAGGTTCGCTGGCGGCGGGAGAAGGCGCCGTGTGGGCGGTCACGAAGGGTCCCGACAGGACCCTGCTGAAGATCGATCCGCGTCAGCAGTCGATCGTGCAGTCCTTCCCGGTCCCTGGGGGGACTGCTGGTGTCCGAGCAGGACTGGGAGGGCTTTGGCTCACGGACCCGTCCGAAGGTCGGCTGCTGCGCCTCGATCCCGCGACCGGGAAGACCCTGGCCAGCGTGCCGACCGGCGCCGGGGCACGGTTCTTGGCCATCGGCGAGGGCGACGTCTGGGTCCAGAACAACGGCGACGGGACGGTGACGCGGGTGGACGCCAAGACCAACCGCGCCGTCGCGACGATCCGAGTCGACGACGGGCCGGTCCAAGGAGGCGACCTCGCTGTCGGAGGGGGCTTCGTATGGGCCCGGGTCAGCGGTGCGCTCGTCGCCAAGATCGATCCTCGGACCAACGTCGTCACCGCCCGCTACGGTCCCGCCTGCGGCAGCGGAAGCGTCGCCGCCGACGACCAGGCGCTCTGGGTGAGCGCGCACGACGTCAACGCGATCTTCCGCCTCCCGCTCCGATAGCGCTCGGATGAGATTGGCACGAAACCGCCGACCGGCTGACCGTGGTCATGGGCGTGGGCGGCGTCGGAGGGCGAAAGTGATGACCAGCGGTGCGGCAACAACCACAGCGCCGAAAACGATCCAAGCCCAGGTCGACGATCCGGAATCCGCGGCGGTCGTACCGGCCGACGCTACGTTCGCGACAGGTGCCGCGGTCGACGGCGCTGGACTCGCCGTGGCGCGGTCAGAAGCGGCCTTCAGGCCCAGCCTCTGCCACGCCACAACGAACGCCGATCCAGGGCGGAACCATCCGCTGCTGCCGTTCATCATCGAGCCCGCGTGGTCGAAGATGACCGGTCCACCTGCCGCGTCGAGGTACACGTCTTGGACCCCCCAGACCTGCGTGTCCGAATCCGGGTTGCCTGGATCGCCGACCGTCCAGGTGATCGTGTACTTCGGCCCGAGGACCTGAGTCGGAGCAGCGGGCTGCCGACAGGTTCCAGCGCCGGACCAGAACACCACCCCAAGTCCCGACAAGTCAGCGAAGCTGAGGTACGGGTTGGTCTCTGCTGTTGGATCGCCAACGCCGATCGACCGCGACACGCCCGGCCCGCGAAGCGTCAGGTCCCTACCGCCCGTGGACCTACCCAGGTCGGCCAGCACCGCGTCCCAGTACGTCCGCACGTTGGCGTCGGCGCGGAACCAGCCTCCTGACGTCACCCCGCGGATCGCTGGAACATCGGTGACGGCGCCACCGACTGCGGCTGGATAGAAGTCCACGCTCACGGCTGCCTTGACCTTGTCGATGGCGTACCGCTTTGTCAGGACGCTCGGCGCCCAGGTGAGTACGTACTTTCCCCCAAGGTCGCCGTGCGGCGGGCTCGGCAGGCGGCACAGGTACTGCGCGCCGAGCGACCACATCTGTGTGGCCTCGACAAAGGCCTGATCGGCGGCCGAGGTCTCACCTTCTGTGACGATCGATCGTTCATACGGGCGCGCCAGGCCTGGGCCTTCGATGCGCAGGCCAGTGGGTCCCTTGGCGAAGGCCGGCGAGGCGGGCAGCAGGACCGCGCCCAGGCCGACGCCGGCCGCCAGCGCTACAGCAGCGACTCGCTTCACATCCCTACTACAGCGCCGGGCCGGATCAGGTTCCTTCCTGGGAGTTGCCCATCCGAGCGCCGCTTGCCGATCGTTCCTGACATGCCGCACGCCGGACCGGCAGAAGCAGTTTGGGAGCGCTCCCCATTGGCGTTCGGCAAGCTTCTGCCGGTCCGGCGCGCGGTCGGGCCAGGACCGGCCGCTGCGCAACTCGGTCGAACCGGAGCGGCCGCCGGGCGCGTCGGAGTTCGGCATGAGCGGCAGGACTAGACTCGCGCGGACCCGATTCGATCTGATCCGGCAGAGGTAACCATGGGCGCAGGCACCACACCCGACGCCGCACGCTTCGAGGAGCTCGCTGCAGCCGTCAGCGGGCGGATCCTGCAGCCCGGCCACGACGGGTACGACGATGCCCGTCGCGTGCACAACGGCTCGATCGACCGTCGCCCGGCACTGATCGTCCGCTGCCGATCGGCGGTGGACGCCTCCGCGGCGGTCCGGTTGGCGCGGGAGAACGGGCTCGAGATCTCGGTGCGGGGCGGTGGTCACAACGTCGCCGGCCGCGCCGTCGCCGACGGGGCGATGATGGTCGATTTGGCCGAGATGAAGGGCGTCTCGGTCGACCCGCAGTCACGCACGATGCGCGCCGAGGGCGGCCTCAACTGGGCGGAGCTGAACGCCGCCGCGGCCGAGCACGGGCTGGCCGTGACGGGCGGGGCGATCTCGACGACCGGGATCGCCGGACTCACACTGGGCGGTGGTCTCGGCTGGCTGATGGCGAAGTACGGACTCGCCGCCGACAACCTACTTGCGGTGGAACTCGTCACGGCGGACGGGGAGATCCTGAACGTGACCGCTGACTCGCACCCCGACCTCTTCTGGGCGCTGCGCGGCGGCGGGGGCAACTTCGGCGTAGCCACGACGTTCACCTATCGCCTGCATCCGCTGACGACTGTCACGGGTGGCTTGATCGCGCATCCGATCGACGCTGCGCCGGAGCTTCTGCGCTTCTACCGCGATGCGGTGGCCAACTGCCCGGACGACCTGACCGTGTTCGCTGCGCTGGGGCACGCACCCGATGGGTCCGGTGCGAAGATCTCGGCGCTGGCGGTCTGCCATGCCGGCGATCCCGCGCAGGCGGAGCGGGACCTGGCACCGTTCCTGACCTGGGGGTCACCCATCGTGACGCAGGTCGCGCAGATGCCGTACCCGGTCATGAACACGCTGCTCGACGCCGGCTATCCGGCCGGCGCATCCAACTACTGGCTGTCGAGCTTTACGGGCGGGCTGTCCGATGCCTTGATCGACACGATGGTGGAGCGATTCGCCTCGGTGCCGTCGCCGATGACCCCGATCCTGCTCGAGCATTTCCACGGAGCCGTCACGCGCGTTCCGGTGACGGAGACCGCGGTACCGCACCGCGAGGAAGGCTGGAATCTCGTGATCACCGGCGTCTGGCTCGACCCGGCTGCAACCGACGAGAACATCCGCTGGACGAAAGAGACGTTCGCCGCGCTCGCGCCGCACCTCACCGCGCGGCGCTGGCTCAACTACCTCGGCGACGACCAGGGCGCGGACGCGATCCGGGACGCGTACGGCCCGAACTACGACCGGCTCGTCGAGGTGAAGCGCCGCTACGACCCCGACAACGTGTTCCACCTGAACCACAACATCGCGCCGTAGCTGTCAGGCCGTTGCCGATCACGCTCTCGCGGGCGAGGCCACGAGCGGATGCCCCGGTGCTCGCCTAACGGTTCCTGCGCGTCATCGACTCAGCGCAACGGATCCGCGAGGTCCTCCGTGCTGACGGAGATTGCGAAGGATCCGTCGGTCGACAGCCGACGGATCCTTCACGATGCCTCGGGGTTTCGCGAGGCGCGCCCTCGGTGTGATCATTGCCTGCCAGCGGTCGAGCGCGCCCAGCCCGCCCGGACGATCGGACATGAACAACAGCCTCGACCCGTCGCCGACCGGGAGGCCGGGCTCGCAGGAACACGCCGACCAGGGACGCCGCGCCGGGTCCGAGGGCCGTTTCGACGGGCCTCGAGGCCATCGCTCTCGGAGCGTAGGCGGCGGCCGTCGCTAGGTCATCCTCCACAGCGGGATCCACCGACAGCCGCACATGGTCCACAGTTTGGAGGCCCAATCCACAGGTCGTCCACAGTCCCGTCAACAGGGCGAAATCCGTTGCAGTACAAGAGCTTTCGCCAGACCGGCGAGAACTTCGATGAGGTTCAAGATTTTGCCGTCAGAAGCCTTGCGTGTCCGTACGGGCCAGGAGTAGAAATCTCGCACGCCACCGGAACTGGTGGTCGGGCCGGAGGGAAACCTTCGGCGGTGGATGCTCCGGGGCAACCCGGGGCGGTCCGCTCGGAACGGTAGGAGGAACCGCGCGGGAGGCGACTCCCAGGGGTTCGGAATCCGGTCCGATGACCACAGGGAAGGGTGGCAGCCGGATCGAGCGGCTGGCCGTGTCGATGGGGCAACCCGAAGACAGCTGCGGATGACGCCGCAGTGGCTCGACGATCGATCTGGTGCGATTGCCAGGCGTGACGGCTCGTGGCCTCGGCCAAGCGCGGTTACGGAGGGGACGTCATTCCCCTCTCCATCGACTTTCGGTTCGCCGGAAGTCACGGAACCGGCAGTCGCGACAGGGCCCCTCGAACTCATACTTCGAGGGGCCCTGTCACATTGTCCAACATGTCCTTGTCTACCGCCTGAACGGACGGGCGGGCGGTGCGACACGCCGTCCACGCAGAGTTGCTTCCCCGAAGTTTTAGCCGCCGTCGCTCCCCGGTTGAGTCGGCGCCACCGCAGACGCGCGTGGGGCCGGCCGGGCTCGAACGCGCTCTACGGCCCGCAGGTCTGGTTACGGCCGTTCTGCTTGGCCCGGTACAGGTTGGCGTCGGCTCGGTCGAGGAGGTCGGTTGCCATCTCACGCCCTGACGGGGTGGCGGTGGCGATGCCTACGCTGACGGTGAGGATCCCCGGGCTGCTGCCGGAGTGCACGATGCCGAGCGCGCCGACCGCGGCCCGGACACGTTCCGCCAGCGAGTGCGCTGCCTCCGCGTCGGCTCGGCGCATCACCACGACGAACTCCTCGCCCCCGTACCGGCACGCCAAGTCCATGTCGCGCCGGGTGCTGTGTTCGATGGCGGCCGCGACTCGCCGCAGACAATCGTCTCCTGCGAGGTGGCCGTGGGTGTCGTTGTAGCTCTTGAAGTGGTCGACGTCGATCATCGCGACGGCCAGTGGCGTCTCCTCTTGCAGTGCTGCCAGCCAGCGCGCCTGGAGCGACTCCTCGAATCGTCGACGGTTGCCGAGCCCGGTTAGTGGGTCGGTGCGGCTGAGCATCTCCAGCTGCCGATTGGCGGTCTCCAGTGCCTGCGTGCGTTCGGCGACTCGCGCTTCGAGCTGGGCGTAGAGCTGGGCGTTGGCCAGCGATACCGCCAGTTGACCGGTGATGAGTTCGACGACGTCCAGCCGATCGCCGGTGAACGCGCCGGCGCCGTCGCGATTGGCCAGGACGAGGACCGCCGCCGGCTCGCCCGAGCGGAGGACGGGGACGACGAGCAGCGAGCAGCGTTCGGCGCCGGACAGGTAGGGATCGGCGGCGAATCTGACATCCTCGGTGGCGTCGTCCACCAGCAGCGGCCGCCGGGTGCGCTCGGCGTACCGAAACGCCGTACCAGGGAGAATCCCGGCCTGGATGGCCTCATCAGTCGGGATCTCCTGACCATCCACCGGAACCGACCAGCGGTCCTGGTGCAAGTCCCGGACCGCGATCACGACCTCGGTCGCTCCCGTCAGCGCGCTCAATTGGTCGACCAGGACCGACTGCAGGTCTGCCAGCTGAGTCTGGGAGCTCAACGCCTCGCACGCTCGCAGCACGGCGAGCAAGTCGATCGGGTCGGCCGACGCGTCCGCCCGGTGTGTGGTCTGCCGGGTGCCACGGCCGATCGGGACGGCGAAGCGCTGCCCGGCAGCGGCCAACCCCGGATGACCGGCATCCAGCTGGATCAGCTTGGCCGTCGCTCCCCATGCCTCGTAACAGCGGCGGGCCTCGATCAGGGCGCGCTGGGATGCCCAGGCCAGGTCGGCGGCTGCGTTCACCACCGCGGCACGCTCGAAGATCAGCGCCTGGTGCCACGGCCGGGCCCGTGCAGCGACAGCGGCGCAGGCCCGGTCGAAGTCGGCGACCGCGGCCGGTAGGTCGCCGGTGGCCCACGCCCGCTCCGCGCCGATCCACAGCGCGAGATGACGCAGGTTCGCCGGTGCATCGGCCGCGCGGGCAACCAGCCATTCGACGACGGTGTCGAGCTCGGCCCGCTGGGCCTGCCCGGCGCCGTCCGGGTCACGCCGGATCTGCCCGGCCAGGCTCAGCCCGCGCAGAGTGAACGTCACCGCCGCCGGGTATCCCGGCACAAACCGCCGCCACTCCATCGCCGCGCTGGTGTGGTGCTCCAGCCGCGGCAGGTCGTCGAAGACGGCAGCGGCAAGAGCCCGCACCACGTGGTAGATGCCGACGGCCACCGCGTTCCCCGCGACCGCCGCGAGGTGCTGTTCCTCATCGAAGGACTCATCATCGAAGCTGCCGAGCGCGCCGGTCCGTCCCTGCAGTGCCCGGACCAGTCGCAGGTGCGCGGTGGCCACCTCGGCCATGTGCGAGTGACCGGCGCGGGCTGCCAGCGCGAGGACGTCGTCCACCTCGGCCGCGTGCGCCTCCAGTGACGGGCTGACATCCAGCGAGGCGGCGAGGATGGTGTGCGCGGTGTGGTTGGCCATCTGCAGGTCGCATCCGCGCAGCAGGCCCTCCCGCGCCAGACGAGCCTGGGCGAGTGCATTCTCCAGCGGCTCGGCCCAAGGCAGCGCCATCATCGCGTAGCGATGGCGGAGCACCGACGTCTCCGGCTCATAGTTGCGGGCCTCACTGACGGCCATCGCATGCCGTCCGACGAGGTATCCCACCCGGTAGTCACCCCGGGTGGCGATGGCGACCGGTGCCACGGAGCCCAAGGCGGCCGCCAGCCCGGCGGACGGCCCGTGCTCGACCCACAGCCGCTGACTTTGCATGACGATCCAGGCAATCAGTGACGGTTCACCCAGGAAGAAGGCCGTAGGGAGCAGCCGGCTGAAGAGCCGCTCCACCGCGACGATGCGCGGATCCGTGAGCTCCGGACGCGCCAGGTCGGCCGCTAGGTCCAGGCTGCTCGCCCACGCGACGAGGGCGTCCAGCGGACCTTCCGGTGCGTTCGTCTGCGGCCCGGCCTCGGAGTCCGGCACCGGCACGCCCAGCTCGGCCAACACGGCAAGCGCCACCAGGCGAGCCTCTTGGTGCATGTTCCGCTGGCTGAGGCTGCTCATCTGAACGCAGGCCGGGCCACTGAGCGCGACGGCGTCCGGCCGGCACGCCAGCAGGCCGTCATAGACCTGATCTGCCTCCCCAAGGCGGCCCAGGGCATACAGAGCAGCATGCAATTGCGTGAGGAGGGACGAAGCAACCGAGTCATTCCGGCTGCCGAGGGTCTCCCACAGATCGAGCGCGGCGGCCGCGAACCGCTCGGTGACAGCATGGTTCCCCGCCCGCCTGGCCGCGCCGGCGGCGATCCCGTAGAGGTCGACCACCCGCCGACGCTCGTCATCGGGTGCGGCCCGCAGGTTCTCCGGATCGCAGCTGAGGTATTGCTCCGCCGCCACCACGGTGTGCTCGGTGGTGACGCCCAGCCGCCGAGCCAAACCCAGGTGGAGCGCGGCACGGCCCGAACCGCCCAGGTGGTTCATGGTGGCCTGGAGCACCCGGTCGTGCCTGAAGGAGATCCTGTCGCCGGCGGGCAGCGAGGCACCAGTCGCGGCGGTCAGGACCAGCAACCCGTCCTCCAAGGCGGGCAGCGCCGTTTCCCGAACGGCGGGGACGTCATCCCCCGTGGCAGCCGCGAGCAGTCCCAGCTCGACCTCACCGCCCAGACACGCCGTCACATGCAGCAGCTTTCTGGTGGCGTCCGGCAGCAGTCCGATTCGCTCGGTCAACAGCCCCACGACATCGCCGAACCCAAGTTCGTGGCGTAGCGCACCGGCGTCCCAGGTCCAGCCGTCCGAGCCCAGCCGTAACGCTCCCGCCCGCCGCATCGCGTTGACGATCTCGACGGAGTCGAATGGGTTCCCGCCGCTCCAGGCGCCGACCAGCGATGCGAGCTCCGCGGCCCGGCGCGCCGGCAGGCGCAGCATCCCGGCCAGTAGCCCGCCCAGGTCCTCCTCCGAGAGGTTCTCGAGCGTCAGCACGGTTGCGTCGCACCCGGTTCGCTCCCAGCGTTGGAGCATCGCGGTCAGCGGATGCGCCGGATCGATGTCCGCCGCACGGTAGGCGCCCACGACGAGCAGCCCCGGCAGGGGATCCCCCGCGACGAGCCCGTCGAGCATGGTCAGGGTGGATGGATCGGTCCACTGCAGGTCGTCGACGAACAGGACCAAGGGGCGCTGCGCAGAGACCAAGCCGCGCAGAAGCTCGACGACGACGCCCCTCAGCCGTGCCCCCGCGTCGACCGACCCAGTGTCAGAGGTGCCCGTGGCGCCCGGGTCAGTCGCGTCGAGCAGGAACTCGAACTCCGGTATCGCCTGGGTGATCACTGCTGCGTCAGTGCCGAGCCGCTCGGCCAGGCAGCCGCGAACGGACTCCAGCTGGTCCTCGGGCTCAGCAAGGAGAATCCGCCCGATGCCGCGCACGGCTTGGAGCACCGGCCCCAGTGCGGCATCCGTGCGGAACTGCTCCGCCTTGCCGGAGACAAACCAGCCTCCATGCCGGGCGGCGAGTGGCCGCAGCTCCTCGACGAGAACAGACTTGCCCACACCGGGTGCCCCGGCCAGGAGCACGCATCCCTGCGCGCCGGACAGCGCGCGCTGAAACGCCTCGGCCAAGATGGCGAGTTCCGGGTCGCGACCAACGACGGTGGAAGGCGCGGCTAGCCGCGGAGGGTAGTCATGTTCGCGCAGCGGGAACGACGCGTTGGCGTCTCGCCGCAGGCGGGCCAGGTCGGTGACCAGACCCTCGGCGCTCTGGTAGCGCAGGTCCGGCTCCTTCTGCAGAAGGGTGGCGACCACGGCGGACAGCATCTGAGGCAGGCCGGGGCAGCAGTCCGCCAGCGGCGGCGGCACGGTGACCAGGAGTTCGTGTAGGTGGCGCAGGTCGTCGTCCTGGTAGAACGGCGGGAGCCCCGTGGCCAGCTCGTACAACAGCGATCCCACCGCGTAAAGGTCGGCACGGTGATCGACCGGCCGCGCCGTTCGCCCCGTCTGTTCGGGCGCCATGTAGGCCAGCGTCCCCAGCAGCTCTCGATGGTGGCCGAACCCGGGTCGCTCCTCGAGCGCCGTGGTCGCCAACTCGAAGTCGATCACAACCGGTCGGCGATTGGCGTCGATCAACACGTTCGTGCAGCTCAGATCCCGATGTACCACACCCCTGGAATGGACTCCCGCGAGGACCTCGCCGAGTTGGACCGCGAACGTCAACAGATCATCCGGGCTGAAGGACCCGGCTTGCAGCTTGCGGTCCAGCGGAATGGCTGCGTCGTCCGCCAGCAGGACCGCGCCCGGATGAGGCGACCCCGCGGTGCGAGCAACACCGGGCAGACCGGCAAGCCGGTCCAATATGCCCGCCTCGTGGCGGATCCGCTCGACGGAGCCGGGTCCCAGCGCCTCTTTCAAGATCCAGCTCGAGCAGCCGTCCGGCGCCCACAACCGACGGACCCGCGTTCGGGGACTCTCGTACAGCAGTTCCTGGCGGCAGTCCGGGTCACCAACCGACACTGGTGGAGCAGCGGCCGGCCCGACAGGTACCCCACCAGGGGCCGCCACGCCGACGGTCACTGCCCAGCCATCGGCGTTCATCGCAACCCTGCTGTCGGTCGGTGCCGGTCAGCCTTCCGGACAAACCATCGGCCGGGGGGCGCGCTGACTTGAGTGGCCCCGCGCGCGCCGCGCGGGGGCGTGGCAGCCTGCCGAGCGGGACGGCCGACTGTGAACCACACTTGGATGCTGTCGAGGAAATGCCTCAAGGAGGGACACGGACGATGGACACACCTCCGATCGTGTCGCCACAAGAGTGGAAGGCCGCGCGCGAGGAGCTGCTGGTCAAGGAGAAGGAGCTCACCAGGGCGCGCGACGCGATGGCGGCCCAGCGCCGCCGGATGCCGTGGATGGCGGTCGAGAAGGATTACCGCTTCGAAGGCCCGAACGGGCCGGCAAGCTTCGCCGATCTCTTCGATGGCCGCCGCCAGCTGATCGTCTACCGCTTCTTCTACGCGCCGGACGTCACCACCATCCCGGAGGGGGGCGGTCAGTACCCGGAGCGGGGCTGCGTCGGCTGCTCCTTCCTCGCCGATCAGGTGGCGCATCCAGCCCACTTGAACGCGCGGGACACGACGCTTGCGTTCGTCTCGAGCGCCCCCCAAGCCGACATTCAAGGGCTCAAGCAGCGCATGGGATGGGACGTCCCCTGGTACACGATCACCGACGACTTCGACGCGGACTTCGACGTCCGCGAGTGGCACGGAACGAATGCCTTCATCCGCGAAGGCGACCGAATCTTCCGCACCTACTTCATCGACGCCCGCGGCGACGAGCACATGGGCGGCACCTGGAGCTACTTGGACATCACCGCGCTCGGGCGCCAGGAGGAATGGGAAGACTCACCGGAGGGCTACCCGCAGACGCCCGCGTACCAGTGGTGGAACTACCACGACGCGTACAAGGACAGCCCCTGATCGCGTCCTGAAAGGATCGCGCCGGTTCTTGCAGCCAAAAGGACCCCAAAAGGGGGTCACTTTGGCTGCAGGAACCGTGCCGCGTTCCGCGGAACGCTCCGATCCACGGCGCGGTCGTCGTCCGCGAGGGGAGACCTGCGATGCTCCCGCTGGCCACCGAAACGGCTCGGTCGAAACGCTTCCATCGGTAGCCAACGGGAGCATCGCCGGACGCCTCATCCTTGCCAACTCAGGGCGGGAACTCGACAATCAGCGCCAACACCCCCGTTCCGGGAGATTTTGCCATGACAACCGCCGGCAACGAACGCGAGATGGTCTCCGAGCGGATCGCTCCCGGGATGCTCCCGCGGGTCCTGAACTCGGTGGACATGTCGATCATCTTCCTGGCGATCGTGCTGTTCATCGTGCAGGCCTCGGTGATCCAGCCGGCCGGGCCGGCCGCCTTCACCTACTGGATTCTCGGCTTCCTCCTCTTCCTGATCCCCGGCGCCCTCGTGACCGCGCAACTCGGGCAGATGTTCCCCGAGGAGGGGTCGCTCTACGTCTGGACGCAGAAGGCGCTCGGCCCGTTCTGGGGCTTCTTCGCGGGCTTCTGCGCCTGGTGGCCGGGCGTGCTGGTGATGGTCGCAACCTCCGACCTCGTGGTGACGATCTGGCAGTTCATCGACGACGGCGCACTGGCCGAGTCGTGGCAGCAGATGATCGTGATCCTCGCCGTCCTGTGGTTCTCGGCCTTCATGTCGATGCTCCGGCTGCGAGTGACCCAGACCTACGCCAACATCGTCGTCGTCTTCTATGGCGCGGCGATCTTCGTCATCGGGCTCGCCGGGGTCCTGTGGCTCCTGGGCGGCAACGATTCCGCGAACTCGTTCTCCGGCGGATCAAACTGGCTGCCCGACTCCAGCAACTGGACCTTCTTCGGCCTGGTCATCCTGGCCCTGCTCGGCATCGAAGTACCGCTCAACATGGGCGTCGAGATCGTCCACCTGCGAGCGATCAAGAAGTACCTCTTCTGGGGCTCGCTCGTCACGATGGCCGCCTACCTGTGGGCCACGTTCGGGAACATGGTCACGGTGCCGCTCGAGGACAACAACTCGACGACCGGCATCCTCGCCGCGGTCGAGACGGGGTTCTTCGGTGCGCACTGGTTCGCGGTGCTGGTGGCGCTGGTGATCATGTGGTTCTTCGTTTCCAACACGGTGGTCTACAACTACTCGTTCAGCCGGTTGCTGTTCGTCTCCGGCCTCGAGCGGCGGATGCCGGCGGCCCTGGGGAAGGTCGACGAACGCAAGGTCCCGCGGAACGCGATCCTGCTGCAGACAGTTCTGGCCTCGATCTTCGCCATTGCGACCTTCGGGCCGTGGGCGAGCGGGTCGGCGTTCCCGACTCAGGCCTACCTGATCTTCCAGGCCGCGGTGACCGTGATCTGGTGCCTGTCGATGGTGCTGCTGTTCGCGGACATCTTCCTGGTGAGGCGGGCTTTCCCGGAGCGGTTCGAGCAGGTACGGGTCTCCAGTGAGACCCTGCTGTACCTCAGCGGGATCGTCGGCCTCGTCTCGGCGGCCGTCGGCGCCATCGTCACGTTCAAAGACCCGTGGAACCCCGACATCTTCAGCGTCGGGAGCTGGCGACTCTGGTTGGCAGTCGTCGCGCTCGCATCCTTGGTCGCCGCGATCGTGATCTACGCCGTCAGCCGCTACACGCAACGAAGCCAAGGGGAGGCGCCGGCGGCCAGTCCGGTCGCCGGCTAAGGGGGTAGCGCCCGATCAGCCGCCGTAGGGGCGGGTGATGATCTCCAGGAAGTGGCCGTCAGGGTCCTCCCAGTAGACGCCGCGACCGCCGTCGTGGGTGTTGATCTCCCCTGGCCGCCGCCGTCCCGGATCCGCCCAGTACTCCAGGCCGCGCTCCCGGATCCGGCCGAAGATGGCGTCGAATTCGGGTTCGTCGACCAGGAACGCGTAGTGCTGTGGATGAACCGGCCCGTGGTCGTCGGCGAAGTCGAGCGAGACGTCGTTGTCGACCTGGACGACCATGAAGGGTCCGTACTCGGTGGGCGCGGCCAAGCCGAGGATGTCGACCAAGAACGCCGCCGACTTCTTCCGGTCACTGACGTGGACGATGGTGTGGTTCAGCCTGACCGTCATGGGACAACCGCATCACATCGCGGCGCGGCACGCAGGTCAGTTCTGACGGCTGTGGTCCTCGGCGCGGAGAGTCAGGGCCACATCCATAATCATGTCCTCCTGCCCGCCGACCAACCGCCTTCTCCCACACTCCATGAGGATGTCGCGAACGTCGATGCCGCACAGCCTCGCGGCTGTTTCGGCGTGCCGCAGGAAGCTTGAATACACGCCGGCGTAGCCGAGGGTGAGGGTCTCCCGGTCGACCCGGACAGGTCGGTCCTGCAACGGGCGCACGATGTCATCTGCCGCGTCCTGCAGCCTGAACAGGTCGCAGTTGTGCTGGAAGCCAGAGAGGTTGGCCACCGCGACGAAGGCCTCGATCGGGCAATTGCCCGCTCCGGCGCCGTGGCCGCCCAGCGAGGCGTCAACGCGGTAGGCGCCGTTCTCGACGGCCACGACCGAGTTGGCCACGGACAGCGAGAGGTTCTCGTGGGCGTGGATGCCGATCTGAGTGGTGGGCTCCAGCCCGTCACGGAGGGCGCGGATCCGGGCTGCCACGTCGTTCATGGTCAACCGCCCGCCGGAGTCGGTGACGTAGACGCAGTACGCGCCGTAGGACTCCATCAGTTTCGCCTGCCCGGCCAGCTCCCCGGGCGACACCATGTGGCTCAGCATGAGGAAGCCGGCGACGTCCATCCCCAGCTCGCGTGCGGCCGCGATGTGCTGGGCGGAGATGTCGGCCTCGGTGCAGTGTGTCGCGACGCGCACCGAGCGGACGCCGAGGGAATGGGCGTGCTGAAGCTCGCGAATGGTTCCGACGCCCGGGAGCAGGAGGGTGGTGAGCCGGGCCTTCTTCAACACCGAGGCGGCCGCCTCGATCCAGTCCCAGTCGGTGTGGGAGCCCGGGCCGTAGTTCACCGAGCTGCCCGCGAGGCCGTCGCCGTGCGCGACCTCGATCGCGTCGACCCCGGCGTCGTCGAGCGCGGCCACGATCCGTTTGACGTTCTCGATGTCTATGCGGTGCCGGACGGCGTGCATGCCGTCGCGCAGGGTGACGTCCTGGACGTAGATGCGGGGGTTCACCGGTTCCCCCCGCCCGACTCTGCGATCCGTTCGGCCACCCGCAGCGCGGCCGACGTCATGATGTCGAGGTTGCCGGCGTACGCCGGGAGGTAGTGCGCCGCCCCCTCGACCTCGAGGAATACCGAGACCTGGTGAGTGGGCGGATCGGCGGCGTCGTCGAGCAGGGGGCCCACCCGGTCGGCCTCGATCGCAGCGATCTGGACCTGCTGCTTGAGGCGATACCCCGGCACGTATGCGGCGACGTCGGCCACCATCTTCTCGATCGACTGCGTGATCTGGCGCTGAACGTCCTCCTCGGGAGCGGTGACAAGCGCGAAAACGGTGTCCCGCATGATCAGCGGCGGCTCGGCCGGGTTGAGGATGATGATCGCCTTGCCACGCCGCGCCCCACCGACCTTCATGATCGCCGAGGCTGTCGTCTGGGTGAACTCGTCGATGTTGGCGCGGGTGCCCGGACCGGCCGACCTCGACGCGATCGAAGCGACGATCTCGGCGTACGCCACCGGCACCACGCCGGCGACCGCGGCAACGATCGGGATGGTGGCCTGCCCACCGCACGTGACCAGATTGACGTTCCGGGCGTCGAGGTGGCTTTCCAGGTTGACGGCGGGGATCACGAACGGCCCGATGGCCGCTGGCGTCAGGTCGATCAGCCGCTTGCCCAGTGGCGCGAGAATCGCGGCGTTGTACAGATGGGACTGCGCCGAGGTGGCATCGAAGATGATGTCGATCTCGTCGCAGTCGGGCAGCGCCAACAGCCCCTTGACGCCTTCGTGGGTGGTCCGGACGCCGAACCGCGCGGCCCGTGCCAGCCCGTCGGAGTGCGGGTCGATTCCCACCATGGCCGCCAGCTGCAGATGCCGCGAGGTCCGGAGCACCTTGACCATCAGGTCGGTGCCGATGTTCCCCGACCCGATGATTGCCACCTTCGTGGTCACGCTCACTCCTCGCTGAAACTGACCGACACGGTGCCGAGCCCGGTGATGGTGGTGGTCGCGGCGGCGCCGGGCACGACGGGACGCATCGGCCCCAGCGCGCCGGACAGGACGAGCTGACCGGCTCGCAGCGGAGCGCCCAACTCGCGGGTCTGACGGGCGAGCCACTGCAGTGCCAGCAAGGGGTCACCCAGGCAGTCGGTACCGCTGCCGGTCGAGGGCTGCTGCCCGGTGACGCTCATCGTCATGGCGACGTCTCTCGGCGTCATGTCCGCCAACGTTCGACGCTCGGCACCCAGGACATGAACCCCGGCTGAGGCGTTGTCGGCCACTGTGTCGCCGAAGCTGATGTCCCAGTTTGCGATGCGGCTGTCGCAGACCTCGATGGCCGCTACCGCGTAGGCAACCGCGGCACTCACCCGCTCGTAGCTGAGGTCTCCGTCCGCCAGGTCGTCCCGGAGCACGAAGGCCACCTCGGCCTCGACCCGTGGCTGCAGCAACCGCCCGAACGGGATGGTGGCACCGTCGGGGTACTGCGCATCGTGCAGCAGAACCCCGAAGTCCGGCTGGTCGACGCCCAGCTGCTGTTGCACAGCGCGCGAGGTCAATCCGATCTTGTGGCCGATCACCCGCGCGCCGGCCTCGACCCACTCGGTGAGGACCTCGCGCTGCACGGCGTAGGCGGCGGCGAGGTCGTTCCTCCCGATGAGGTCGCGCACCGGCGGGCAGGGCACCCTCGTGGCTGCGGCCCGGGTGATCCGCTTCGCCGCCGTCAGGACGGCGTCGTTCGGCCCGGTCACCTCAGGCCGGAATCGGGCTGCTGCGATCGAGATCCGCCGGCGGCAGGAACTCCCGCAGCACATCGTCGTGGGTCTGGCTGTCGGCTTTGAGCCGGCGGATCACGTCCGCGACGGCGACTCCCCGGACCCCCGCCAGCGTGATCTTGCCATGATCCTTGGTCGTGATGCACCTGACCACCCGGGTCGGGTGCATGGCGGCGCAGCGCTCGGCGATTCCGGCCGCGGCCGTCTGCCAGGCAGACGAGGCCGCAAACCGGCCCATTGCTTCGGCGTCCGGGACGACGACCTCGACCATCGCCTGGTACTGGCGGTCCAGGGGCTTGGTCATGACCACGCCGGGATGGTCGAGCGTGACATCCAGCTCCTCGAACAGGTGGCGCCGGAGCTTGACCACCTCGGGCGACTCGGCCAGGGCCGGCACCAACTCGCCATCGACCCATGCCCGGTAGTCGGACACCGAGGTCTCGGCGTTCCGGCGCAGGAACACCAGGTGGCGGATCAGCCTGTCCGTGCCGTCAGGTGCCGGATCGGTGACGTCCCGAACAGTCACCGAGTTCCCACCCAACGCCGCATATCCGATCATCTGCGAGAGGAAGTTGATCCCGTCCTCCATCTGCACGCGCGACGCGGCCTGGAAGGCGGCAAGGCCGCTCATGGTCGAGAAGGTCGCCTCAGGCACACCCTGGAAGGTGTCTTCCGGCGCAGGACGGCCGGACACGCCGGGCACGTCCGGCCACAGTGAGGCGTCAAGACTCACCTGGTGCAGCCAGATGCTGTGGATGCCGGGGAAACGGGGCGGCAGCGTGACGTGGGCGTTGAGCCAGTAGTCGTAGAAGTCCTCCTCCGACAGGCCCTCCTTGGCCTTGAGCGGAATCACCAGGGTCAGCGCGTCCGGGGTCATGAGCGGTCTCCTTCGGTCGTCAGCCGACCTGGTGGGTGGGCACCGGATCCTGGTCGGCGTCCGGCGGCGTGGCGGGCGACGGAGCGACGACACTGCCGGCAGCGAGCCGATCGAGCAGCCTCGGGGTGACCTTTCGATAGGCGGCCGGGTCGACCGGGTTGAGCCAGTGCGAGGCCCGGGTGAACCGGCCGATCTGGAGGTCGAGATCCGCGAGCACCTCATCGACGTTGTGCAGCGAGAAGGGAATGATCTTCCCGCCGTGGCAGTGGTGCCCGGCGACCGCGACGTCCATGAAGGCGAGCTGCTCGGCGACCTGACGACGCAGCTCCTCCGGCTCCGGGACAGCTGTCAATCCGGCGGCGTGTGCGGTGATCCACACCGCGGCCAGCTCGGCATTCAGCGGGCTGAAGAACGAGGAGTTGTAACCGTTGAAGTACAGGCCGGGCACGGACAGCGGCAGGATCTGCCGGTACAACAGGAAGTTGTCGCGCTCGTCCAGCAACGTCCGGCGCACCTCGGCAGGTAGGAACGGAACACCTTGGGTGAAGCCGGTCGAGCAGACCACGAGGTCGGCCGGAAGCACGGTCCCGTCGGAGAGTTCCGCGGACGGGAGCCCGTCACGCACCAGCAGCCGGATGATCCTGGCGTCGTGGTGAACTCTGATCGTGCCGGCGCGGACCCCCTCGAAGAAGCCCTCGGTGGCCAGGCCGATGGCGCCCTTGACGATGTCCTCCATCGTGCCGGGCGGGACCAGGCCGAGCTCATCGAGGTGGAACTGGCGTCGTGAAGCGCTGCCTACCGAGTTGAGCATGTTGCGCCGGACCCGGTTGCCCGGGCCGTGCAGGAACCGCTCGAAGCCACGCAACCTGATGTACCGGAACAGGGCCTCACCCATCCGGGTCAGCAGCAGCATCTTGAAGTTGACGACCCCACCGATCTTGCGCGGCACCTTCCAGAGCAGCTGCCGCGCGATCACATCCGTGGACGCCGCGACCTCGCTGACGGGGACGGTCACGTCACAGGCCGACTTGCCGTAGCCCACGACCAGGACACTCCTGTCGCGCGCCTCCTCGACGTCGTGCAGTTCGCAACCGGCGATCAGCCTCCCGCCCGCGGACCGGAACTCCTCGACACCGGGGAACTGCGGCACGAACGGCTCGCAGAAGATGCCGTTGGCGACGACGAGCCGGTCGAAGATCAGGCCGGAGGTTTCCCCACCGGCAAGGTCGCGGACCTCAAGCCGCCAGCGGTCGCCATCCGGTACGGCGGACAGCACCTCGGTTTCCAGCCGGACGTGCGGGGTCACCTTGAACTCGTCGGCGTACGCCGCCAGGTACTGCTGGACCTGCTCTCCGGACGGCCACTCGGGAAAGTCCTTGGGCATGGGGAAGTCAGACAAGGAGTACTGCGCCTTGGGGCTCTGGGTGCACAGCCCGGGGTAGCGCCGGGTGCGGCTCCACACGCCCCCCACGTCAGGTGCCTTGTCGAACACCTGGACGTCGTGACCGGCCTGGAGCAGCACCTTCGCGGTGGTCAGCCCAGCGACGCCGGCACCGATGATCGCGAAGCGCATGTCAGTGCTTTCCCGGTGGGAGGTCCATATGGATGCCGAAGTCATCCATGATCGACTTGACCAGGCCGAGATCCAGGGGACCGGGTGGCATGGCGGCCAGGGCCTGGTAATACGCCTCCAGTCCGGCTGGCGATACCACGGAAATGACCCGCGACTCCTCCTCGTAAGGATTCCGGAAGGCATGCGGGACGTTGCGCGGCAGGTACAGGTAGTCGCCGAACTCGATGGTGTACTCCTGCTCGCCCAGCGTCACGTCCATCCGGCCGGCCAGGCAGATGAAGGACTCGTCCTCGCGGGTATGGGTGTGCAGCGGCGGTCCGCTCACCCCACCCGGAACGGTGTACTCGAACAGCGAGTAGGCGTCGAGAGTGTTCTTGCCGCTGTTCTTCATCGTGATGGTGAGCCCGATCGCGGGGATCAGCTCGCCCTCACGCGATGGGAGCTTGAAACCTCCGTTGAGCGTCATCGGTCCTCCCGACTCCAGGACCGGCGGGATGCCGGCGTGGCTGACCTCACACTGATCCCCCGGATGTCCTGGGCCAAGCCGCCATCCCGATGAGCGGGACCGGCCACGGCGACGACGACATGCTTGAGGCGTATTAGACGTCGAAGGTCGTCGCAATGCCCATGCCGGTCAGCCACTCCGGGACCGGCTCGTAGGCGGTCCACCGAATCGGCTTGGCCACGGCGGCTGCACCGGTGAGCCAGGTACGGATCTCGTGGCCCCCGCTGCCGGCGACCTCCTCCAGACCGTCGTGACCAAGGTCGACGATCGGGTCGAGGTCGAGCGCTCGAAGCCGGCCCAGGAACCAGCGATCCCAGTCCGAGTTGACCCGGGCGTCCGGATGGCCGCCCATCGCGCGGACCCGCGGCTCGCGGGCAGCCGCGAACGCGCGGGTGTCGCGCCGCCCGTGAATAAGTGCCGCCCGCCGGTCCCCGAGCACCGAGGGGTCGCGCGGGTCGTTGGACGGCAGCCAGTGCGAGAGTCCGCCGCTGGCGATCACGAGCACCCGGCCCGCCTTGGCCGACCGCAGCGCCTCCCCCAGGCGCACGCCGAGCTCCAGACACCGACCCAGCGGAGGCAGCGGCGGGGCGGCGGTGTTGGTGACCAGCGGCACGAGAGGTACCCCGAGGCCGCAGACCATCTCATAGCTCTGCACAATCCCGTGGTCCACGGTCAGCCAGTACGACAGGGCGATGTCGAAATCGGCGGCGGTAAGCCTGTCGTACACCGACCACGACAGTTCGGCGGCGAGCTTCAGCGGACCGGGTGTGCTGCCGAAGTCGCCGAACCCCACGACTTCCTCGACCCCCAAGACGAACGGTGGCATCACGTCATAGAAGTTCCCGTGGAAGTGGTCCGGGCCGATCACCACCACTGCGTCCGGGGCGAACTCGGCCACCGCCCGCTGCACCCGGTGGGCGTCGGCGAGGAATGCCGCCCCTGGCGCGTCGTCGTTGCCAGGCGGCAGCAGCGTGGCGAACGGCGAATGGGAGATCCCGACGAATTCGAGCAGCTCACTCATCACGCAAGAACCTCCGGTGCACCTCCAGGAACCGCTCGGGCTCCTCCCATTGCGGCCAGTGCCCGGAGTCCTCGATCACCTCCAGGGTCGCGTCTGGCAGCCACGAGCGGAGCAGCTCGGCCTCCGCCAGGTCGCCAGTCGGGTCGTGATCGGTCCACAGCAGCACCGTCGGTGCCTTGATCGTTCTCACCCACTCCGGCCTCCAGGCGAAGTCCTTGCGGACCTCAGGATCCTGAAGCACCAGAACGTTTTCGATCGCTCGCACGAAGCCGGCCCTGCTGTACACCCGACGGCGCAGGCTCACCAGCTCGTCAGTCACCATTCCCTTGCGATGGAACAGGAACTCCACCCGTCGCCGGACCGTCTCCTCGCTCGGGTCCAGGACCGCCGCCAGCGTGGACTCACGCACCCGCCGCATCACCTCGGGCTTGTCGGTGATGTTGCCCGGGGTGTTGAGGACGAGACGGTTCACCCGATCGGGGTGATGGGCCGCGGTCCACGCGGCGACCCAGCCGCCCAGCGACTCCCCGGACAGATGTGCCCGGCGGATGCCCAGGGCATCGAGCAGGCCGATGAGATGACCGCTGAGCACGTCGATCGTGTACGGGTGATCGGGCAGGTCGGACCAGCCGTGGCCGATCATGTCGTAGGCCGTGACGCTGAAGTGCTCCGCGAGACCGGCGATGTTGCGGCTGTAGGCCTCCAGATGCCCGCCGGTGCCGTGCAACAGGACCAGGTCCGGGCCGGTCCCCGCCTGCAGCACGCGGGTGGCAACGCCGTCCACGTCGACGTACGACAAGCGATGCGCGGTCCGCCACAGCTCGCCCCAGATCCCGACGTGGGCCGAGAGCTCAGTGTCCATCCTGGTCGTCCTCCCCGTACTGGGCGCGGGCCTCAGCGACAGTGACCAGCCCCGCGCTCTGCCGTCGCACCAGCCCGAACATCGCGAGCAACCGGGAGCTCTCGATCGTGAGGAACTCGACCGGCTCGTCCACGGAGTCGTTGTAGTGGCGGTGCCACGTCCACGGCGGGGTGTAGATGAAGTCCCCGATCCCCCAGGAGACGGTCTCGTCCTCGATCTCGCTGTGCCCCCGGCCGGCGAGCACGAAGTGCACGGTCTCGTGGTAGTGCCGGTGCAGGTCGGAGCTCAGCCCGGGCCCGATCACCTGCCGGAACAGCTCGAACGTCACGCTGGGCAAGGACCCGGCGATGCTGAGCTCGGTGGGGTTGGCCACTTGACCTGCCGGCAGGCGCTCCAGCTCGTCGGCGTGGACGACGAGCGGGCGGCTGTTGCGCGCCTTGACGACGGGACCGAATCCGGCCAGGAAGTCCGCCATGGAGAAGTTGGAACCAGCCGTTGCCATCAGGCGGTCTCCGTCCTGCCACCATCGACGGTGACCACGCTGCCGTTGACGTAGGAGGCCGCCCGGGAGGCAAGGAAGGCGACCACGGCGGCGACCTCCTCCGCCCGGGCGGCGCGACCCGCCGGGACAAGCTGCACGTCCTCGGCGTCCTCTTCCGTGTCGGTCGTTCCTCGTCGTTGCGCGCGGCTGGCCAGGATGTCGGCCCGCCGCCGCGTCGCGACCGGGCCCGGGGCCACACAGTTCACGGTGACCCCCTGTGCGGCGTACTCCCGGGACAACAGCTTGGCCGCCGCCGTCATCGATGATCGCAAGACCACCGAGAGTGCCAGGTCCGGTTGCGGCTGACGCACGGCCGTCGACGTCACCACGATCACCCGGCCGAATCCCCGAGCGGCCATCCCCGGCAGAGCCGCCCTGGCCAGCGCCAATGGCCCGAGGACCAGGAGGTCGAAGGCGCTGCGCCATTGGTCGTCGGTGACGTCGAGCACACCGCCCGGCGGCGGGCCGCCGGCATTGAGAACCAGAACGTCGAGCGAGCCGAATCGGGCTACCACCTCCGCCACCGCCGACGCGGCTGAGGCTGGGTCGGAGAAGTCATGCGCCTGCCAGGCGGCCTTCTCCCGCCCAAGGTCGCCGATGGCCAGGGCCGCCGCCTCAAGGGTCTCGGCAGTGCGACCGGCCAGGACGACGCGGGCGCCGTCCCGGGCCAGCGCCTCAGCGCAAGCCCGACCGATCCCGGTCGCGGCTCCTCCGACCAGTGCCACTGTGCTGATGGCTCCTCCTGAACGGCTCGCCCCGCGCGCCAAGCCTCCCGGATCGTCGTGGCAGCACCAACAGGGCATCCCGCTGAGCGGGAACATCCCCCGCGGGTTCAGCCCGGCCGGACCGTCGGCGATCTTCCGGCGAGGGCGCGAGACGCCGAAGCCGAGGTGATCCGCAGCAGCGGGCCGAGCAGGTCCGGCTTGATCCGCGCCGTCGGGCCGGTCACCGACAGGGCCGCGACAACGCCACGCCTCGGGTCGATCACCGGTGCGCCCACGCACGAAATGCCGATGTTGCCCTCCTCGCGGTCGACCGCCCAGCCTCGATCCGGGATGGCGACCAGCTCCCGGCGCAACTTCTCCGGCGAGGTGATGGTGTATCGGGTCCGCGCCTCCAGCGGCCCTTCCAGCACCTGCTCCACGACCTCGGCGCTGGAGTAGGCGAGAATCGCCCGGCCCAGGCTGGAGGCGTACGCCGGCAGGCGACTGCCCACCCGACTGAGGATCTTGATGTCGTGGTGACCAGTGATCTTCTCCGTCAACAGGACGTCCGTACCGTCCAGAATCCCCAGCTGCACCGTCAGCCGGGTGGCCTCGTGCAGGTCCTGCATGAACGGCAGGAGCAAGTCCCGCAGCTCTACCCGGGTCGGAGCGAGGCTGGCGATCTCGAACAGCCTGTCCCCCACGTGGTAGTACCCGTCCCGACGGTCCAGCCAGCCCAGCGCCAGCAGCTGCGAGGCGGTGCGATGGACCGTCGAGCGGGGCAGCCCGCTGCGTTCCACCAGCACGGCGAGCGACAGACGCCGGTGCGTCTCATCAAAGGCATCAAGCAACCGGGCGGCCCTCGCCAGCATGCCCTCGACCGCGACGTCCCGGCCACTGGGATTCATGCCGCCAACTTAATGCCTCGGGAGGCCTACTTTCGCGGGCTGCTACTTAGGCGGACCTCGCGCACCGCGATGCTCCCGTTAGCCACCGTGGAAGCGCTTCCATCGGGTATCAAACGGTGGCTAATGGGAGCATCGAGGATCTGGTGGACCCGGTAGGCGCGCGCTCACAACCCCCGAGCCCGCAGGAACTCCCGGTTGGCCCGCTGGTCGGCGGCCGCCTGCGCGAACCGTTCGGGGGTCCGCGGCAGGGTGTCCTGCTCGACGACGAGCCAGCCGGACCACCCGGTGTCCCGCAGCGCCGCCAGCACGCCGTCCACGTCGACATCGCCCTCACCCAGACGGGGGAACGCCTCCCGCGACCACACCGCCTCGGCCGGGTCGCCCGCAGCGACGATCGCCTCGACGACCGAACGGCTGGCGTCCTTGACGTGGATCTGGTTGATCCGGTCCGCCCACGCGCGCAGGGCCGCGACCGGGTCACCGCCGCCGACGAGGTAGTGACCGGTGTCGAGGCAGAGCTGGACGTCGCTCACCTCGAGCGCCCGCTCCACCTCCCACGGCGCCTCGACGAACGTCCCGGTCTCGTTGTGGAAGGTCGGCTCGTAGCCACGGTCCCGGCAGCGCCGCAGCACGAGCGCCAGTCCGCCCGCAAAGCGCGCCCACCCGTCGGCGTCCAGCCCAAGAGAGCGGTCGACGTGCGCACGGCCCGGCCGCGCCCGGCGGGCCGGGCCGCCGGCGTCCGCGATCGTGGGATGCGGCGGCGGGCCGGGCAGACGCCCGGCCACGGCATCGAACGTGTCCAGCATCGCGTCGAGGTCCGGGAGCACCTTCCCCAGGGCCTCGGAGTCCGTGTACGGGAGTTCCAGGTACGCCCCGGCCAGCCCCAGCCCGCGCTCTGCCAGCCGGTCCGCCAGCTCCGACCCCCAGCCCAGATACCCCACCGGTCCGAGGTCGATCCCGGCGTACCCGGCCGCCGCGACTTCGTCGAGAACATGGAGTCCGTCCGGCGTCGCCGGGTCAATCCCGACGGTGAGCTCGAAGGCCCCATAGCTGACGGGCGCGTTGGCCACCGTGATGCCGGCCTGGGCAACACTCGACAGCCTCATGCGGGACTCCTTCGCGGGCGGGCTACTTGACCGCGCCCATGGTCAGGCCGCGGACCAGATGCTTCTGAACCAGCGCGGAGAACAGCAGGATCGGCAGCGCGCCCACGACACCGGCCGCGCTCATCGCCCCCCAGTCGATGTTGATCCGGCCGATGAGCGTCGCCGCCCCGACGGGCATCGTCTCGGCGGACGGCGTCGAGGTCAGGACGAGTGCGAAGAGGAACTCGTTGTACGTCACGATGATTGCGAAGATGGCCGTCGCCACCAGTCCCGGCGCTGCAAGCGGAAGGACGATGCGACGGAAGGCGGCGAACCGGGTGTCGCCGTCAACCATTGCCGCCTCCTCCAGTTCGACCGGGATCTCCCGGAAGAAGCTCTCCATCATCCAGACCACGACGGCCACGTTGAACGCCGAGTAGACGACAATCAGTCCGAGCTTGGTGTTGAGGACACCGAATCGTTGCGCGAGAAGGAAAACCGGCACGACGACCACGATCGGCGGCACGATCCGCGTCATGAGAAGGGCAAACCCGATCCAGCGTTCGGCCCCCGCCCAGAGCCTGAACCGGGCCACCGCGTACGCGGCGTGTGTGCCCAACACGAGCGCCACCAGGACGCTCGCCGCCGTCACCACGATCGAGTTCGTCAGGTAGGAACCGAACTCCCGGCCGGAGAACAGGTTGTGGTAGTTGGCGAGCGTGAACGAGTGCGGGACGAGCGTGCCGTCCTGGGTGATCTCGCGGTTAGTCTTCAGGGACGTCGAGACCATCCACAGCAGCGGGACGACGGCGAACGCCAGCGCCACCACAAACCCGGCGGGCCGCCCGAACCGTTCCCACCGCGACGACGGTTCGGGGACGTCCTCGGGACGTGGCCCCGGAAGGGACTTGCCGATGCGCCCGGTGGAGGTCGTGGTCATCGCGGGCGCCTCCGCATCAGGGCCAGCGCGGCACCGGCCAGCGCGATGACCACCAACGCCACCATGATGAGCATCGCCGCGGCATAGCCGAACTGCTGGAACTGGAAGAACGTCTGGTAGCCATAGATCGAGATGAGCTGGGTAGCGGTTCCCGGACCGCCGCGGGTGAGGACGTAGACCTGGTCGAAGGTGGTGAGCGCGTCGATCGACCGGAGCGACACCGCGACGAGGATCGTCGGGCGCAGCATGGGCAGCGTGTGGTCGACGAACGTGCGCCACGCACCGGCACCGTCCACCTTGGCCGCCTCGAACGGCTCGACCGGCAGCGTCTGCAGCCCGGCCAGCAGGATGAGGAACATCAGCGGCGTCCACTCCCAGACGTCGAGCAGGACGAGCCCGCCGAACGCCGCATGTGGCTGCCCGAGGATCTGCGGTGGCGACATCCCGAGTGTGCGGGCGATCGTGGCGACCAGCCCGACGTCGGAGGCGTACATGAGCCGGAAGATGATTCCGACGACGACCGGCGTGACGATCATCGGCAGGATCAGTGTGCCCCGGATCGCCCGGACGAACCGCACCTCACGCACGCACAGCAGGGCCAGCGCCAAGCCGAGCACCGTTTCGATCGCGACCGCGATGGCGACGAACTCCAGCGTCGTGCGGATGGACTCGAGGAAGGCCGGGTCGTGCAGGGCGTCGGTGTAGTTGTCCCAGCCGACCTCACGCAGACGGCGCCCGAACCGATAGAACCCCGTGCTCGTGCGCAGCCCGTCCACCATCGGGTAGACGAGAACGGCGAGGACGAGAAAGACCGTCGGCGCGAGCAGCAGGTAGGGCAGGACGGTGTCCAGACCCGACTCGCCCAGCAGCCGGCGCCGGGTCCGCCCAGGCGCGGGCACCGTCCGGGTGACCGCCACGGATCACCTCACCCGTAGTAGCCCTGGGAGTCGAGATAGTCCTTCACCTGGCTCGCGGCGGAGTCCATCGCGGCGCCGCCGCCGCTGCCGGCAACCAGGGCCTTGTTGAGCTCGGTTCCGATGATCGTCTCGACTTTGGACCAGTCAGGTGTGCGAGGGCGAGCCTGCGCGCCGGATTGCAGTTGCGCCAACGCCGTCGGGAGCAACCGGTGGTCCTTCACCGCCTGCGCGTCCGAGAACGCCGGAATCTTCACGGGGACGTCACCGGACTGTGCCAACAACACCTGAGTCTCATCGCTGCCGAACCATTTCATGAACGCGATCGCGTTGTCCTTGTTCGGCGCCGACGCCGAGACGCCGTGGATGAAGATGCCGATCTGGGCGAGTGCCGTCTGCTGTTTCGGGACGACCGCGAAGTCCAGCTTGCCGACCTCCTTGGACGCCGATGGATCGTCGGACTTGATGGCGTTGCCGGTGTACTGAATGATCGCGGCCGCGTCGCCGCCCAGAATCGCCGCGCCCTCCTGGTCGGAGTCGAACTCCGCTACCCCGCGTGGCGCGATCGACTTCAGGGTGCCGACGAAGAAGTCCGCGGCCGCCTTGCCCTCGGCCGAATTGAACGTCGGGTTCCACTCGTCGTCGAAGACCTGCCCGCCGAACGACAGGAAGATCGGATAGAAGGACGTAACGATCGGATTGCCCTTCACGCCACGGAAGACGTAGCCGTACTTGACCTTGCCGGCCGCCACTCCCGCCTTTCCACCCTCGACGAGCACGTCCCAGGTTGCCGGGGCATGAGCGAAGACGTCGTTGCGGTAGGTGAGGGTCTGCAGGTCACCGATCGTGGGCAGCGCGATGAGTTTGGGTTCGTCGTTCTCGAAGCCCTTGACCCGTGGCCCCTTCTGCGGCGGCCAATAGCCAAGCTCGATGAACGCCGGCGCGTAGTTGGCGTCGGCGGTGATGCCATGCTGACCGAGATCCTCCAAGATTCCCGCGGCCGCATACTGCGGGATCCAGGGGTCGTCCATGATGTAGATGTCGTACTGGCCCGCCTTGGACTGGCCGTCCTGAAACGCCTTGGCGAAGAACGAGTCGTACGGCTCGGTGAGGAATTGCACCGTGGTCCCGGTGGCCTGCTGGAACGCCGGGATGATCTTCTCCCGGAACGGCACCAGCGCGCCGTCCTCGAAGGCGCCGATCACGAGCTTCCCGCCACCGCTGCTCGTGGCGCCGGACCCGCCCTCGCTCGACCCGCCGCTGCACGCGCCGAGCAGCGGGATTCCGGCCGCAGCGGCGCCTGCGGTCACGCCCAGCCGCAGCACGTCTCGACGGCTGACGTTCTTGCTGTCTGTCATGGCGCTTCCTTTCGTTCCTGGCGTTCCTCGGGCGGGCGGCTACCCGTGCGATTCAGCGGTCGGTGCCGACAACGGCCGGCCCGACGAGGGTGGTGTGTGTGGAGCGGTGCACGACGGTGGTGCCGTCGTCGGCGAAGAAGCAGGCGCGGTGCGGATCGAGCCGGACCCCGACCGGCGCTCCGACCGCGGCGCTCCACCCACGACCCGCCCGGACGATGACCCGCGCGTCGCCAAGCAGGACGTCGACGAACACCTCGTCGCCCAGGGGCTCGACGACGTAGACGCTGCCGTCGAGCGCGCCCGGCGTCCCGGCCGGGACGAGTTCAAGGTCGCGGGCACGAGCCCCGGCATGGGTCACACCTTCTTCTGAGCACTCTGCCCAGCGGTCGGCGAGCGGCACCGAGCCTCCGCTCGTGACGAGCTCACGCTCCGTCGGTGCGAGCGAGACCGGGAGGATGTTCATCGGTGGGTTCCCGACGAATTCGGCCACGAACCGGTTGGCCGGCCGATCAAAGACCTCCTGCGGCGGGGCGTACTGCTGGACCCGGCCGTCCTTGAGTACGCAGACCCGGTCGGCCATTGTCAGCGCCTCGACCTGGTCGTGAGTCACGTACAGCGTCGTGGTCCCGAGTCGCTGCTGCAGTCGTTTGATCTCCGCGCGCATCGTGACCCGCAGCTTGGCGTCGAGGTTCGACAGCGGCTCGTCCATGAGGAAGGCCGCGGGCTCGCGGATGATCGCTCTCGCGAGCGCGACCCGCTGGCGCTGCCCGCCGGACAGCTGCCGTGGCCGGCGGTTCAGCAGATGCGCAACCTCGAGCGACTCGGCCACCCGCCGGACGGCGCTCGCGCGCTCCTGAGTTGCGACATGCCGGACCTTGAGCGGGTAGGCGATGTTCTCCGCGACCGTCAAGTGCGGGTAGAGCGCATAGCTCTGGAAGACCATCGCGACGTCCCGGCCGCGCGGCGGGCGGCGCGTGACGTCCTCGCCGGCGATCTGGACGCGACCGCGGGTCGGCCGCTCGAGCCCGGCGACGATGCGCAGCGCCGTGGTCTTGCCGCACCCGGACGGCCCCAGCAGGACGACGAACTGCCCGTCTGGGACGTGCAGATCCAGGCCGTCGAGGACGCGGACGGCGTCGAAATCCTTGCCGATCCCGGTGAGGACGATCTCACCCACGCTGCCTCCCCCGACCGGTCCCGGCCGTCCCTGCGGCGGCGGGCCCTGTCGTCCCCCGGACGACGAGCCGGGCCGGCTGGACATGCCGGTGTCCCACGTGCCGGTGCTCACGGACTGCCGCGATCAGTTGTTCCGCGGCGACCTCCCCGGCGAGCTCGGCGTCCGTGCCGACCGTCGTCAGCCGGATGAGTCCGTGCGCAGCCAGCGCGATGTCGTCGTACCCGGTGACCGAGACGTCCTCAGGGACGCGCAATCCGCTGCGGTGCAACAGGTCCAGCTGCTCGATCGCCACTGTGTCGTTGTGCGCGACGATCGCCGTGGGGTCGTCCTCGAGACCGACCTCGGCGATGCCGGCTGCCTCGGCGGCGATCGCGAAGGCGAGGCGGCGCAGATCCGCGCCCGCCTCGTCAAAGCCCTGCCCGGCATAGGCGACGCGCCGGTGCCCGAACTGCGCCAGATGCTCGACGATCGCGGCCATCCCGGTCTCGTCGTTGGTGTCCAGGATTCCGAGCCGCTCGTCGTCGGCGGCAAACGCGCACACGACGGGCACGCCCTCGTCGAGCAAACGCAGGTGCAGCCGGGAGCGACGGCTCAGCGCACCGACGAGAACGCCGTCCGGCCGCCGGGACATCAGAGCCGTCACCTGGGACAGCTCCGTCGCAGGGTCGCAGTCGGTGTGTGCGACGAGAACGCCGTAGCCCGCCTCGCGGGCCCGGCGCTCCATGCCATGCGCGAGCTGAGCGTAGAACGGGTTGACCGGGTCCGGGACGACCAGGGCTAGCACCTTCGTGGTCCGCTCGCGCAGCGCGCGGGCGACCCCGTTGGGCCGGTACCCGAGCGCGCGGACGGCCGCCTCCACCTTCGCCTTCGTCTCGGGCGCGACCACGTCGTTGCCCCGGATCACGTTGGAGACGGTGGACTTCGAGACACCAGCCAGTCGGGCGACGTCGACGACGGTGACGTGGGACATCTGCGCCTCAGTCCGCGAGCGCCGCACGAAGGGTGGCGGCCGATCGGGCGATGCACTCCTCCGGGGCCAGCCCCGGATCCTCGTGCTCGATCGAGATGACGCCGTCGTGCCCGGCGTCGCGCAATGCGGCGACGAACGCCCGCCAGGTCGCGAGATCGTGTCCGTCGCCGACCGCCGAGAAATGCCAGGACGACGTGGCCGGGTCCGGCGGGAACGTGTGATCGAGCACGCCGCGCAGCCTGATCCGGTCCGGGTAGAGCGTCGTGTCCTTGCCGTGGGACCAGCCGATGACGCCGGGCAGTGCCTGAACAACGCAGACGGGGTCGGCGCCCTGCCACCAGAAGTGACTCGGGTCGAGATTCACCCACACGTTGTCCTGGGTGTAGCCGCGCAGCGCCTGGTAGGTGTCAATGCTGTAGACGCTGACACCGGGGTGCAGTTCCAGGCAGATCCGCACGTCGGGCGCGGTGGCGGCAGCCCGGTCGGACAGTTTCGTCCAGTACGGCCCGACTTCCGCCTCCATCTGCCAGGCCCAGATGCCCTCGTCGTCGTTGCTCGTCGACCACAGGCCGAAGACGCCGATCGAGCCGCCCGTGCGGCCGCCCGGGCACCCGGCCATGGTGACGACCCGGTCGATCCCGAGCATCGCGGCCAGCTCGATCGCGCCGTGCAGCATCGATTGCGCCTCCTCGCGAGCCGCCGGGTCGGGATGCAGCGGGTTGCCCGCGGCGTTGACCGCCGAGAACCGCAGCCCGAAGTCGGCGAGGTCGCGGTGCAGCTCGTCGCGTTCGGCGGCGTCCGAGAGCAGCGCGTCCAGCTGGAGGTGCGTGCGGGCCCCCCAGGCGCCCACGCTCATTTCCACGTCGGTGATCGCGTGCTCGGCGCACCAGGCGAAGGCGTCCCGGCGCGACAGGTGATGCAGGCCGTCGGTGAACAGGCCGATCCGCATGGGTTCCTCCTTCTGGGTCAGGGGTTCTGGGCGAGGGCGGCCTCGGCGCGAGGCTCGACACCGGCAGCGATGCGCAACGCCCCCAGCAGGGCGGCGAGGTCGGCCCGCGCCGCCTCGGCGGTGGCCCGCACCGGGGGGCCTCCGGTCACCGCCGCGTGGAAGGCACGTAGCTCGTTGCGGAAGGCCTCCTCGTAGGAGACCCGGTGCTCGGTCGTCGTCAGGCCGGCGGGCCCCGGTCCCGACCGCTTCTCGACGAGCCGGGTGGGATGGTGACGCAGATACGGCGACGGGAACGTGAGCTCGAGGATCCGGTCCCGGCAGAAGGCAGTGACTCGCTCGGTGTAGTCGCCGACGCCGGGCAGGTTGAGATGAGTCAGCTGGGCCCGACCGCCACCCGGCAGGCCCCAGGCCAGGCTCACCCCGCGGCCGGCGTCGAAGTACCCGGCGTCAACCAGGGGCAGCGGTGCGACGATCCCGACGGATGCGAGCAGATGGTGCGCCAGGCTGACGTCGTGGACGAGAGCGCCGAGGTAGGCCTCGAAGGCACGCGCCTCGCCCGGCGTGGCGGGCCGGCCGAGCGCGTGGTCGACTGCCTCAACCCACGCCTGCCGGGTGGCCGTGATCAGCTCGGGTGGCACGTCCGCAGCGACGTGCAGCCCGAGATGCGCCACGAAGGGCGCCTGGTCAGGATCGTTGACCTCGACGGACAGGTAGACGACGTCCGCCCCGTGGAGCAACTGCACCATCCGCTCGACGGCCGGGTCGTAGAGCTTCATGTACCCGCACTGGAGCACCCGGTCGCCGCGCGACGCCAGCAGCCGGTCGGCATCCTCGACGCTCGTCACGAGCGGCTTCTCGCAGAAGACGTGCAGTCCGGCGGCGAGAGCCTCCAGGCAGACGGGCAGATGCGCCGCATCCGGGACGGCGACGATCACGGCGTCCAGGCCGAGGCCGATCGCCTCCGCCAGGGACGCGGTCGCGTGGGGGATGCCGAACCGATGCGCCACCGCGGTTCTCACACTGACGGACGGGTCGACGACGGCGACCAGATCGAACCGATCACGATCCTCGGCCAGCGTGATCGCATGGCCGGCCTGGCCCACGAGACCGGCACCCACGAGCGCGACCGCCAGCCGCTGGGATGTCCCCCCGGCTGAGGGCGACGTTGCCCGGACGTTGTCCACGACGGCCTTCGACTTCCCTGGGTGGGTGGCGTGACTCCACGGTTTGGAACGTTCCTAGTGGCGCGAGACGTTAGGTGGTTGATCGAGCCGGGTCAATGGATTGGACGAACGGATTTGTCCAATTTCGTCATGGGCGTCGGCGGCGGGTGCCGCATGACCGGATCGGCTCATGGCGGCGTGATGCTTGGCAGTCTTGGCCACTCGTGTTGCCGATGTGACCCAGCAGATGGGTCACATCGGCAACAAGGGACGCCAAGAGCGATGAGTTTCGCTGTGGTCGCCAGTCTCTATCCCGACCACGCGACCCACGGCACTAGAGGAGAGCATCATGCCCGCTATCTACACGTTCGACGTCTTCTCCAGCCTCGACGGCTTCGGCGCCGCCAGCGGCGACTGGACCGGCTACTGGGGCAAGCAAGGCCCCGAGCTCCTCGATCACCGCCTCGCCCTGTACCGCGAGGAGCAGCGGATGGTCTTCGGGGCCAACACCTACCGGGCGTTTGTACAGATGCTGGCCGAGAGCACCGAGGAGTCCGACGTGCGTGATCCTTGGGTCACCCGTATGTGGAACCTGCCGGCGACAGTGGTGTCGACCACGTTGGAAGGACCGCTCGACTGGCCGGACGCGACCGTCGCGCGCGGCGACGCCGTCGACGTCGTCGCCCGGCTCAAGGAGGAGTCCGACGTGCCCCTGCGCTCGCATGGCAGCCTGTCGATGAACCGGGCGCTGATGGCCGCCGGGCTGGTGGACCGGGTTCAGGTGACGCTCTTCCCCGTGATCACTGGTCAGACCGGACTGGACCCGGTCTTCGCGGGTGCGGCCGACTTCGACCTCGAGCTGATCGAGAGCAGGACCCTGGACGGCCACATCCAAGAGCTCACCTACCGGCCAAGCGTGCATCCCCAGCCCGAGAGCTGAGATCCTCGTGCTCCCGCCAGCCACTGTGGAAGCGCTCACCTGCACGGCGGTTCGGACCGTTGCCGTTCGGAGGGACGATGGCCAAACTCATCAGGTTCGATGACCTCCCGCACGAATCACACTCCCACGAGTTCGTGGGTGCTGATCACGAGAACGCGCCGTTCTCGGTCATCCTGGTTCACTCTCAACCGGGCATGGGACCGCGGCTGCATCGCCATCCCTATGCGGAGGTCTTCATCGTCGAATCCGGCACGGCGACCTTCCAGATCGGGTCGCAGACGTTCGAGGTCACCGGCGGCCACGTGGTCGTCAGCCCACCAGGCGAAGCCCACGGGTTTACGAACTCGGGGGATGACGAGCTCAGCCTGACCTCGATCCACGGCGCAGGTCGGTTCACCACAGAGTGGCTCGCTGGGCCAGATCCCGTCTGGACCTCCAAGCCCACGGACTGAGGCGGGCCCCTCGAGCAGGCGATCCGATCCACGCGGTCGGCGTGCAGCCGTAGGCTCGACCCGTGAACGGCGCAAACATCGATCTGCATGGCCGGACGCACCGGCTGGAACTGGCCGACCAGACCTTGCGGGAATGGGACGCCCTGGTCCTGGCCGCCGTCCCCGAGCAGGGCGTCGTGCTGGACCGATCGGCGTTCTACCCGGGCGGCGGCGGGCAGCCTCCGGATCATGGCGTGCTGCTGTGGGGTGGGGTGCAGACGAGAATCCTTGGCGTGCGCAAGGCCGACGACCTGTGGCTGATTCCGCATGAGGACGATCCGCTCCCGCCGCCGGGCACAGCCGTCCGCGGCGCGATCGAGGACAAGCGGCGGACGGCCCTGATGCGCACTCACTCCGGCCTGCATCTGTTGTCCGGCGTCGTGTTCCGGGACTTCGGGGCGCTCGTCACCGGCGGGAACATGGAGCCGCTGGAGGCCCGGATGGATTTCAACCTGCCGGAGGTCCCGCCCGGGTTCAAGGAGGCCGTGGCCGCCGCGTGTGCGGCCGAGGTCGACACTGACCGGGCGATCACGACCACGACGCTGCCTCGGGAGCAGGCGTTCGCGACCTACCCCGACCTGATCCGCACCGCCACCAACCTGCTGCCCGACGACCTCGAAGTGGTCAGGGTCGTGGACATCGCCGGGCTGGACACTCAGGCGGACGCCGGCACGCACGTCGCGTCGACGCGGCAGATCGGCGGGATTCAGGTGATGAAGGTGGAGAACAAGGGGAAGGGCTTCCGTCGGCTGCGGATTCAGATCACGCCGTAGCGGTACCCGTGAAGGGCCTGCGCGGCTCAGCCGAAGGCGTTGCTCTGCGGGATCAGAACCGGCTTCGTGGCCCGCCACCGGGCGGCGGTGAGCGGATGCGACCGCTCGGCGAGGCGCTGCAGGGAGGCGATGGCCGCGTCGTCCATGAGGGCGCCGCTGTATCCGACGTAGGCCACGACTCCTGGCGAGATTTCCCACGCCAGGCCCCCGTTCCCGGGCACGACATGGGAGGCCACCGTGGGGACGCCGCGCACGGTCCGCGTCGCGGTGATGCCGACGGCGTACAGCTGATCCTCGAACCCGCCGCCGAGACAGACGCCGGTGAAGGTCAGACCGCCGCTGAGCGCCGCGCCCTCGCCCAGTTCGGCGGAGCCGTAGCGGGCCTCGGCGACCACGGGTGGGACGGCGGGAGTGGAGGCGACGACGTGGAACCCGTCGGGCGGGCGAACCGCCGGGCGTCCACCGGTGACAGTGGTCGCAGCGGCGATCGCGGTCAGGTCAGCTCGCGAAAGGTCGCCCCGGACGCGGGCGTAGGCTCCGGCGATCGGCCAGACCAGGGACCCCGACGCCGCGCTGTTCATAGCCTGCACCGGGCGCGGCACCGGGAAGGTGACCACCGCGCCGTGCCGGCCCAGCGAGCCGTCCGACCGGCGCACGATCACTGTCCACGCGCCATCCACGGCGGCGGCGTCGGTGCGCTCCAGCGTCCCGTCCGGTGGCGGCGACCCGATCACCAGGCCGGCGACGTCGTCCGGTAGCCGGGAGAGCACCGGAGGTGCCCCCCGTACTGGCGGGCTGATGGACACCGACGGTCCCGGGGCGACCGGGGATGTGCGCAGACTCGAGCCCCCAATCCACGATCCGGCGACGGCCACGAGTAACACCAGCGCGGACGCCGTCCCGGCCACGGCTCGACGCCGACGACGCCGCCGGGCCAGCAGCGGCAGGTCCACGACCATCGGCGGGCCGACCTCCGCGAGGTCGATGAGCGCGGCCCGGAGCCGTTCCTCGGTTGTCATGGCCCCTCCGGGCCGTTCCTCGGTCGTCATAGCCCCTCCAGCCGGGCGCCATCACTGCCCAGGACGGCGCGCAGCTTGTCCAGCGCGCGGGCCGTCTGGCTTTTCACCGTGCCCACCGAGCAGTTCAGCAGCCGAGCGGTCTGCTCCACCGTCAGGTCGTCGTAGAACCGCGCCACGACAACCGCCCGCTGCCGCCGGGGCAGATTGAGCAGTGCGGCGTGGACGACGCCGGTCTCGGCACTCGCGAACGGGTCCGCGCCGGGCCGATCGGGGCGGTCGGGCAACGGGTCGGTCGGCGTCTCAGCGGTCCACCGGCGCCCGCGCCACGCGCAGAAGGTCGTGTAGAGCACGCGTTGCGCGTAGGCGTGCGGGGAGTCCGCGCGCGCCACCCGCCGCCAGCGCAGGTAGATCTTGAGCAGCACCGTCTGGACCAGGTCCTGAGCCAGGTACGGGTCGCCGGTCAACAGCCGTGCGCTGCGGATCAGCCGTGGCGTCGCGGCGACGGCGAACGCGGCGAAGTCCCGCTCGTCTTCAGGTTCGCGGGCCGCTTGCGAATCGGGCGCTGTTTCCGGCGCGCGCAGCGCTTGCCGATCGGGCGCCGTTGGCGGCTTGTGCGCGTGCTGCTCGGCCACCGCACCTCCCGCGACCGCCGTCACCCCTACCCACGTAGAGCGGACGGCACCCTCGAAGGGTTGCACGGGTTGCACGGGTTGGCGGGGCACGGGAGCGAACTCGGATTGGCAGGAGTTCTGACCCCGATTTGTGGGTCAAAACTCCTGCTAATCCGCGAACTTAACCGCCACCTGGCCGCAGCGGACGACCAATCACGGGACGGGAACGGCGGTCCGGTTGGCGGTCACGATCTCCGGCTGGAAGGCGAAGACGTCGCGGCTGTGCGGTTCCACCAGTGCCCTGACCCAGTGGACGTCGTTGTTGCCGTTGGCCGCGTTGTCGCCGAACGTCTCCACCCGGGTGAACGTCTCCAACCGCCTGCCCTGGGCGTCCAGGAACGGCTTGTCGACCCGGAAGTAGTGCGAGTCGCCGTGAACGTAGGCGACCGGCTTTCCGAACGCGATCACCTGGTCGCGTAGCGCGGCGAGGAAGTCGTGGAACCCGTCGGGGAAACCGTCGGTCTCCACGAGCGTCCTCGGGTCACGCAGCGGCGCACGCGTGGGGTCGGCGAGATCGAAGCCGGGGTTGGCCTGACTGATGAGCATGACGGCCGCGGATCGCTTCGCCTTGGCATCGGCGAACGTCTCCTGCATCCACGCGATGTCGGCGGCGTTGCGGGCGGCGTACTCGGCCGGATCCGGTGCGACGTCGCAGAGGTTGTTGCACGAGCCTTGGACGTTGAGCGTCGCGTACGTCACGCCTTTGAAGGTCCAGCGCCGGTTCTCCACGCAGGCCGTGGGCCCGGAAACGCCCAGGCACAGCGGCGCCGCCTGAACGTCCTGCCGGATCGGGTGCCCGCCCAGGGAGTACGGCGTGCTGAAGAAGACCTCGCGCTCGTAGTCCAAGCGCTCCAGGGAGTTGTACGCGCCGGCCGCCGGGCGATCGCAGTCGGTCCAGTCATTGTCGCCCGGGGTGAACATCGCGGCGCTGTCGAGCGAGTTCAGATAGCCCAGCGCCTGCTGGTACACGGCGTCCGAGCAGACCGAGCTGCCGGACTTGAGGTCGCCGTCGTTCACGGTGAAGGCGAGGTCTGCGGAGTTCATGTCCGCGATCAGGTTCGGGACGCCGGTCGTCGCCTGAACGTCGCTGTACGGCACGTCGCCCCATAGGCCGACCGCGTACTGGAACTCCGTCTCGTTCGACGCGACCGTGACGGTGAAGGCAGACAACACCGCACCCACGATCGCTGGCGCAACCCACACCAGTGCACGCTTCACGTCGGCTCCCCTTTCACCGCCGGCAGGACGGCGCGACGGCGGGTTGGGACGCTAACCGGACTTCACGGCACCCGGCCCTCGACCAGATGCACGGCAGGTGATCGGGACATGACTAGGGCGTGTCACGGATCCATCTCAGCGCAGACTTCCTCAAACGCCCCACGCGGCCGGGGGGCCGCGTAGTACGCTTCGCGATATACCGCGAAGCGATATAAGGATGGTGGGGGCTTGGCTGCCACGGATCTTGAGGGTCTCGGCCGGTTCGCCGATCCAGCCGTGCTGATCCTCAGCAGTCTGGCCGGGGGCGACAAGCACGGGTACGCGCTGGTACAGGACATCGAGCAATTCGCCGAGGTCCGGCTCGGGCCGGGAACGCTGTACGGGGCGCTCAGCCGACTGGAACGGCGTGGCCTGGTGGAGGCGCTGGACGCCGATGCCCGGCGTCGTCCCTATCGGCTGACGCCCGGCGGCGCGCAGGCCCTCCGCAGGTACCTGGAGCATGCCCGGGCGGTGACTGCCACCGGGTTGCGCCGGCTGCGGGCAGCGACATGAGCCGCCAATCGCGCGGTCGCGGAGTGATCGCGCTCTATCCACGGGTGTGGCGGGAGCGGTACGGCGAGGAGCTGGCGCACCTGGTCGACTCCATGGCCCGGACCCGATCCCGCCGGAACCGCATCGGACTTCACCTGGATCTGGCACGGGGCGCGCTGGACGCGCACCTGGAGACACGGAGGCACAGCATGAACCGGTTGCTGAAGGATTCCGCCGTCCGCTGTGGCGGACGGTACGGCATCCTGATGGGGGTGGCCGTCGCCGCGGTGCTCACCTTCACCAACGTGATCCGGCCCGCGGGGCCGGATGAAAGCGACGACGACCCCGAGTACCTGATCCAGATCCTCGCCGCCTACCTCGTCATCGCGGCGTTGTTCGTGCTGATCGGCGCCGCAGCCCGACGGCGGGTGGAGCGCGCGGACTCGAACCGCACAGACTCGACCGGCCGGTCCGATCTGTTCGAGGCGCGGTGGGTCGGCGCCATGGCCGGGGCGACGGCCGGGGTGGTCCTGGCGCTGGCGATCGCGATCACCGTCCTCGTGATCGACAACGCGTTCTTCTCCATCATCAGCCAGCAGCACGACAAGCGGGTCGCCTTCGCGGCGAGCGGCTGGTCGTCCATGCGGGCGTTCATCAATTTCCAGATCCTGCGCGGGGTCTTCGTGGTCCCGGCGATGATCGGCTCGCTGGGCGCCGTCCTCGGTGGCCTCGGCGGTCTGCTGGCGCGGCCACGCACCAGCCGAGCGGCCACCGCATAGGGTCATGATCGGGCCGGCGGGCACCGACCGCCTTAATTGATCATTCAGCGGCGGCGGCGACTCCGGGAGCGCGTCGTCCGCGCCGTCCCGAGGACACTGCGAGTCACCTCGCGACCGAGTACCGTGCCGGCCGACCGCAGGAAGCTCTTGAACGCCGACGACGTGATCACCTGCTCGACGACGGACTCCTCTCGCTCGGGCCGGCGCGACGCGGGAGCGGGTGCCTGCTGGGGAGCGGGAACGGGAGCCGGTTGCGGCACCGGGGCGGGCGGGGCCAGCTTGGCGGCGAGCCGCTCGTAGGCGGACTCCCGGTCCACGGCGGTGCCGTACTCGGCATTGAGCGGCGACGCCGCGACGGCGGCGGCAACGCCGGCCGGCGGCGCGGGTGCCATCGATGACTGAGGCGCCCGCAGCCGGGTCCATGCCACGGGCGTCGGCGCGCCGCGTTCGGACAGCACGGTGACGACGGCCTCGCCGATCGCCAACGTCGTCAGCAGTTCGCCGAGGTCGTAGTCCGAGTTCGGGAAGGTGGAGACCACAGCGCGCAGCGCCTTGGCGTCGTCCGGGGTGTATGCCCGCAGGGCGTGCTGCACCCGGTTGCCGAGCTGGGCGAGCACGTCCCGATGCACGTCCTTGGGGGATTGCGTCACGAAGAAGATGCCGACGCCCTTGGACCGGATCAGCCGTACGGTCTGACTGATCTGCTCCACCAGCGCCTTGCTCGCGTCCTTGAACAGCAGATGCGCTTCGTCGAAGAAGAACGCCAGCTTCGGCCGGTCGAGGTCGCCCACCTCCGGCAGTTCGTGGAACAGATCGGCCAGCAGCCAGAGCAGGAACGTCGAGAAGAGCGCCGGACGGTCCTGGACGGCGGCCAGCTCCAGGCAGCTGATCACGCCACGGCCGTCCGGACCGGTCCGCAGCAGGTCCGCCGTGTCGAACTCCGGCTCACCGAAGAAGACATCGGCCCCGGCGTCCGCGAAGGCGACCAGCTCGCGGAGGATGACCCCCGCCGTCGCCGCGCTCAGGCCGCCCAACCCCTGCAGATCCGCCTTGCCCTCGTCGGAGACCAGGTACTGCACGACCGAGCGCAGATCCTTCAGGTCCAGCAGAGGGAGGCCGGCCTTGTCGGCGAAGTGGAACACCAGCGCCAGGCTGGACGTCTGGGTCTCGTTGAGGTCCAGCACCTTCGCCAGCAGCATCGGCCCGAACGACGTGATGGTGGCCCGAACCGGCACGCCAGTGCCCTGGCCGCCCAGGGCCAGGTACTCGACTGGGAATGAGGTCGCCGTCCACTGCTGACCGACCGACGCGGCCCTCGCCGTCAGCCGCTCGTCCGCGACGCCCGGTTGGGACAGGCCGGACAGGTCGCCCTTGATGTCGGCCACGAACACCGGGACACCCTGCGCCGCCAGCTGCTCGGCCAGCTGCTGCAACGTCTTCGTCTTGCCGGTCCCGGTGGCGCCGGCCACCAGCCCGTGCCGGTTCATCATGGCCAGCGGCACCCGGACCGGTGCATCCGGCACCGGGCTGCCGTCCACCACCACAGCGCCCAGCTCCACGACCGGGCCGGTGAAGGCGTATCCCTTGCGCAACGCCTCAGATACCTGCGGGGATGCTTGCGGGGATGGCGCGGCGGGATCAGTCACGCTGGTGACCTTAGCCGCCCGGCCCGGCCGCGGTCAGGTGTCTAGACTCCGGCCATGGAAACCGTGCCCTCAGCGCTGCGGGACCTGCTGGCCACCGGCCCCTTGGCCACCGTCGTCACACTCAACGAGGACGGGACGCCGCACGTCACTCTGGCGTGGGCCGGCTTCGACGGCGACCAGATCGTCATGGCCACCTTCGTCAACCTCAACCAGCGCAAGGTGCAGAACCTGCGCCGTGACCCACGGGTGACGCTCTCCTTCATCGCGAAGGAGGGCATGGGCGAACCGCTCTGGCCGTATGCCGTGATCGAGGGGCATGTCGACGGCATCACCGACGGTGGAGCCCTGGACGTGATGGATCGGTTGGCGGAGTACTACATCGGGCCAGGCGCGCAGTTCCCGATGCGCGACGTCTCGCCGGGGATCGTCGTCCACGTGGCGATCGAGCGGATCTACGGGCAGGGGCCGTGGGCCCAGGGATGATTCTGGTCGCTAGGACGAACGTGACGCGAAGGATCCACCCTGCCTGGTTCGTCGCCGCCGTGGCCTTCGTGGCACTGGTCGGTGCGGCCGGCTTCCGGGCGGCGCCCGGACCGCTGATGGTCCCGCTGCACGAGGAGTTCGGCTGGTCGACCGCCGTCATGTCCCTGGCGGTCAGCGTGAACCTTCTGCTGTACGGCCTCACCGCGCCGTTCGCCGCCGCGCTCATGGACCGATTCGGGTTGCGCCGGGTCACCGCCATCGCCCTGGTTCTGATCTCCGCCGGCTCTGCGGTGACCGTCTTCGCCCGCGCATCCTGGCAGCTGGTCTTGACCTGGGGCGTCCTGATCGGGCTTGGCACCGGATCCATGGCTCTCGTCTTCGCCGCGACGGTCGCGACGAGGTGGTTCGTCCAGCGGCGCGGCCTGGTGCTCGGCGTCCTGACGGCCGGCGGCGCCACCGGCCAACTCGTCTTCCTGCCGGTGGTCGCCCGGCTGGCGGAGGTCTCCGGATGGCGGGTGGCCTCGCTGGTCATCGCCACCGCCGCACTCGCCGCGGTTCCACTGGTCCTCCTGTTGCTCCGCGATCACCCGGCCGACGTCGGCGCCCTTCCCTACGGCGCGGACGACACCTGGACCGCACCGGCGGCCACGTCGAGCGGAGCGGCTCGCCGGGCCGTCACGGTGCTGCGTGAGGCGGCCGGGCATCCGACGTTCTGGGCGTTGATGGCCGCCTTCGCCATCTGCGGAGCCACCACGAACGGGCTGATCGGCATCCACTTCATTCCCGCCGCGCACGATCACGGCATGGACATGACCGTCGCCGCAGGCCTGCTCGCAACCGTCGGCATCTTCGACATCGTGGGCACGATCGCCTCGGGCTATCTCACTGACCGGTTCGACCCGCGCATCCTGCTCATGGCCTACTACGGCTTCCGCGGAGTCGGGCTTCTGTTCATCCCGCTGCTGCTGTCGGCGACCGTACGGCCGAGCATCGTGCTGTTCGTCGTCGTGTACGGCCTCGACTGGGTGGCCACGGTCCCACCCACCGCGACGCTGTGCCGCCGCCTGTTCGGCGATCGCGGCACGATCGTGTTCGGCTGGGTGTTCGCGTCTCACCAGTTCGGGGCGGCCGGTGCCGCCTTCGCCGCCGGCGCCATCCGCGACACGCTCGGTTCCTACACCTACGCCTGGCTCGGCGGCGCCGCGCTGTGCGCCGTCGCGGCGGTCCTGTCCATCTCGACGCGCGGACGCCCACTGGTGGGCGAAGCCGCGCCGCAGCGTGATCTCCTCACCGGCCCGGCGGTGGCCGAACTGACCCCGTGATCCGCGCGCCGGCAACGGCGCGACCGTTTTGCTGGCAACTGCCTGGTCAATCCCGGTACGGGGATGATTCGATGCCGGTACCGCGATCTTCTGGGCTGGGTTGCGGCTCCGACGACTGAGGACGGTAGCCATGGCTGAGGACGGTCCCACGCCCGTTGTCTTCGTACACGGTCTCTGGATGCATGCAACGAGCTGGGACCCCTGGGTCCAGCTCTTCACCGAGCGCGGTTACGCGCCGCTGGCTCCCGGCTGGCCGGGCGACGCCGCGACCGTGGCGGAGACCCGCGCCGACGCAGCCGCGCAGGCCAACCACGGCATCGCCGAGATCACGGATCATTACGCCGAGGTGATCCAGGGCCTGCCCAGCCCGCCGGTCGTCATCGGCCACTCGTTCGGCGGGCTCATCGCCGAGCGTCTCGTCGCTCAGGGCGTCACACGCGGTGGTGTGGCCATCTCGCCCGCGCAATTCCGCGGCATCCTCGGCCTTCCATTGGCTCAACTGGAGTCGGCGTGGCCATTCCTCAGCCATCCCGGCAACCGGACCAAGGCGATATCGCACACGCCGGACAGCTTCCACAAGGGCTTCGCCAACGCCATCCCGCGTGAGGAGTCCGACGCACTCTATGACTCCTTCGCCATCCCCGGTCCGGGCCTTCCGCTGTTCCAGGCCGCATCGGCCAACCTGTTCCCGCACAGCCAGGCCAGTGTCGACACTCACGCCGAGCGCGGCCCGCTATTGATCATCGGAGCGGGCAAGGACCGGACGGTGCCGGAAGCGACGTCGCATGCCGCCTTCAAGCGCTACAAGAGCGCGTCGGTCACGGAATGGGCGGTCTTCCCGGACCGGGGGCACTCGCTCACGATCGATCACGGCTGGCGTGAGGTCGCAGACAAGGCGCTGAACTTCCTCAACGCGCACGGGCTCTGAATCGCCGGTCATGGGCGGGCCAGCGGCCGAGCCGGTCCATGATCGCAACCCGGGGTTCGCCAGGACACCGGATCTGCGGCCTGGTTAGTCTCCGTTCATGACCATTCGGTTGGGCTACCAGATACCGAACTTCACCTACCCCGACACGCCCGTCGAGAAGCTGTTCGACACCGTGGTCGCACAGGCGCGCGAGGCGGAGGCATCCGGGTTCGACACCGTCATGGTGATGGATCACTTCTACCAGCTGCCCGGCATCGGTCCGGTCACCGACCCGATGCTGGAGTGCTACACGACGTTGGGCGCACTGGCCACGGCGACGTCGTCCATTCAGCTGTCCGCCCTCGTCACCGGGAACACCTACCGGAATCCCGCGCTGCTCGCGAAGACCGTGACCACGCTCGACGTCGTGTCCGGTGGCAGGGCGATCCTCGGCATCGGAGCCGGGTGGTTCGAGAAGGAGCACGACGGGTACGGCTTCGAGTTCGGCACGGTCAGCGAGCGGATCGCGCGCCTGGAGGAGGCGCTGCAGATCATCGCGCCGATGCTGCGGGGCGAGGCACCGACGTTCGACGGGAGCTGGTACCAGGCGCAGGACGCGCTGAACAACCCGCGGTTGCGGCCGACCATCCCGATCATGCTCGGCGGCGCTGGGGAGCGGAAGACGTTCGCGCTGGCGGCACGGTTCGCCGACCACATGAACATCATCTGCGATCGGGACGACCTCCCCCGGAAGGTCGCGGCGCTGCGGCAGCGGTGCGAGGAGATCGGCCGCGACCCGGCGACGCTGGCGAGCAGCTTCCTTGCCTTCGTGATCATGCGGGAGTCGGAGGCGGAAGCCCGGCAGCCCATCGAGCGGATCCCGCCGGACAGACGCCGTCGGATCTTCGCCGGCACGCCGGAGCAGGTGGCCGAGGAACTCCAGCACGATGTCCTGGACCTGGGAATCACCGGCCTGACGATCAACATGATGCTCAACGGACACGAGCCGGGGGTCGTGGACCGCGCGGGCCGGGCGCTGCGCCCCCTCGTCAGCTGATCCTTGAGCAGGGCGGATGGGAGGGCGTCCAGGAGCGCCGGGCACCGTGTCTGCATGATCACGGGGACACTCCGTTGATCAGGGGGACGTCACCTTGATCACGGGGACGAAGATGCTGCACCACGGCCTTCTGAAGGGCATCTTCGTCCCTCTGATCATGACAACGTCCCAGGTTCGGGGTTCGTCACCGACGCCCGCTGGATCGCCCCCACACGTTGAGCGGGCAGTTGTGCCCCGACACGCCGGGCGTGTCGGGGCAGAACTGCCCGCTCAACCTGGTGGGCGGCGAGATCTGCCAGCGGCCGCGCATGTCAGGCCCGACCCGTGTGGCTCAGCATGGCCGGCACGACGACGTCCCACGTTGACGGCGGCGGCACCTGGTGCCCGACGCCGTCCAGCATGAGCAGCTGCTCTCCACGGATCCGCGCCAGGGCCTGTCCGTGTTCGGGAGGGAAGAGCGGGTCACGAGTGCCGTGGATGACGAGAGTCGGCGCCCTCACCTGGCTCAGCCGGGCCGGGTCGGCTTCATCGTCGCCGCCGACGACGAGCCAGTGGTTCTTCGCGCTCGACTCCAGATTCGTGGTGCGCTCGACGACGCGACCGGCGACGCGTCGGGTGAACGCCTCGTCGAACCCGTCCGGACCGGCAAAGGCGCGGTCCGTCTCGACCAGATATTCCACGACGGCCTGCCGGTCGTTCCAGTCCGGATCGGGCGGCGGCTGGTCGAACACGGCTCGCAGCTCCGCGGTCATCGGCGGCAGCTCGGCGTCGGCTTCGTCACGTTCGATGGGGCTGGTCGACATGAGGACCAGCGAGATGACCTTGTCCGGATGGTTCGCGGCAATGACTTGCGCGATCCCACCGCCCATCGAAAGGCCCGCCAGATGGGCCCGTCCACCCGCGACGACGTCAATCAGTGCGACGGCGTCGGCGGCCAGATCGCCCGCGGTGTAGCCCGGCCTTCCCGGCGGATAGCCGACAGAACGGCCGGTGTCGCGGTGGTCATAGCGGATGACGAACCGCCCGCCCGCCGCCAGGCGACCGCAGAACTCGGGATCCCACCAGTCCATCGACGCGGCGGCACCGGATATCAGCAGGATCGCCGGAGACGTCGCGTCGCCGAACGTCTCGACGCACAGCTCGACGCCGTTCACCTGCAACAAGATCTCCGCCACGCCGATGGACGCTAGCGAGGTGGTCCGCGGTCCGCCATCCGGCCACGCCTCGGCGTAGCCTGGGGCGCCGTCCGGACGCCGGTCCCTGACCTGGGCGGGGACGACGAGTACACGGTGAGGTGAGCTTCATTCGCTACTCCCGCGTGGCGATCGTCGGCGCATCGGCCACCGGCAAGACCCAACTTGCCGCCGCTGTGGCCCATGCCCTCGATGTGCCGTGCATCGAGCTGGACGACGTGCGCTGGGACGGCGGCCGCACCGCCACCGACGAGGAGTTCGCGCAGCGAGTGAACGCCGCGACACATGGGCATGGTTGGGTCATCGAGGGCGTCGAGGTCTCGAGGCCGGTGCGCGAGGCGTGGGACCGCGCGGACGCCGTGGTGTGGCTCGACCACAGTCGAGTGGGCCTTCTCATCCGCATGACGTGGGGGACGTCGTGGATCCGCGGCTTCGGTCCGGAGGAACCCCGGGGACGGCTGGAGTACGTGCCCTACCTGCTGCGCAAGATGCGGCGCAGCTGGCAGCAGGCGACTCAGCTGCGCGGAGAACTACCGACGGCGCTGAGCATGCTGCCGGCCCATGGCGTCAACGTCGTGCGTCTGCGGTCGGTCCGGGCCACCCGGCGGTGGCGGGCGAGCATGGAGTCAGCGGGTCGGTGCGTTCCGCGGAACGCGATGACGGATCCCTGATGTCCTCATCGAGGGTCTTTCGGCCGAAATCGACCTAAAGTGCTGACATGACGCTGCACCAGCCATTGAGCGCTCCGGTGTTCCAGCGCTCGGCACCCGCTGTTGTTCCGTTCACGCCGACACAAACACGCGCCGAAGAACGCCGCACGCCGCCGGCCCCACCGGCCTCGCCCGAACCGGAGCGGGAGAGCCAACGCAGGCCCCGCCGACTGAATGCGCCGGTCGCCTGGCTGCTCGCCGCGGCGATCCCCTCGGTGATCGTGATCAGCTTGGCCGTGGAGCCCGCCCCGGACGGGCCGCAACCGGTCGCGCCGCTGTGGGCCAACCTGCTGGGCAACGCGACAGCCGTCGCGGCGCTGGTGGCGATCGGCGGATTGATCGCCGTCCAGCGGTTCGGGGTGTGGCTGGCGGGAATCAGCGGGCTGGGGCTGGTCACCATGGCAGCGACCTGCCCGCTCAGCGGTCACCACCTGACCGGGTCGTTCCTCTACATCCAACTCGGCATATCCGCCGCGCTCGTCGCGGCCAGTGCGCTGGTCCTCGCGCGGTATCGCGCGCCGACCGGCTGAACACCTACGCGGACGCCACCGGCGGATAAGACGCCGCGGGTGGCCAGCTGGGCGCACCCAGCTCGCGAGACACCGCCCGGGCCGCGGCCCGCAGCGCGTCGAGCGCCGGCGCATCCAAGGGCCACTCCGCGCTTGGCACGACAAGGCCGACGGCGCCCGCCAGCTCGCCGCCGGACTCTGCCAGCGGGGCGGCAACGCCACATTCGCCCAGTACCGCCTCCTCGACCTCCGTCGCGATGCCGGTCTCCCGTACCTGCGCCAGCTGCGCCCGCAGGGTCGCACCGTCGGTGATCGTCTCTCCCGTCATGCTGCGCCGCGCCTGGCTGCTGCCGAGCAGCTGGGCGGCCGCCGTGGCATCGAAGGCGAGCAGTGCCTTGCCCAGCGCGCACGCGTGCGCGGGGATGACGATGCCGACCTCCGGCATCTGCCGTGAGCCGTCCGGCCGTGGCTCGTGGTGCACGACGACGACGTCGCCGAGCAGCAGCACTCCGGTGCGCACCGCGCAGCCGGTCCGCCGCGCCAGCTCCTCCGCCCAGGTCACCACTCGGGAGCGCAATTCCAGGGTGTCGAGGTAGACGTTGCCCAACCGGAGGGTGGCCGGGCCGAGCCGGTAGCGGCCGGAGTCGCGCTCCTGCTGCACCATGCCGTGAGCGAGCAGCGTGCGGATGATCCCGTGCACCGTCGAGGGCGGCAGGTCCAGGCGGGCGGCGATCTCCCCCAGGCTCAGATGCCGGTGGCCCTGCAGGACCGTGAGGATCCGCAGCGCCCGATCGACCGACTGGATCATGACGTTCGTCCCGCCTTCCGTGAGCGCGCAGTTCTCCGGGCAACACGCCCGGCGTGTCGCCCGAGAAGTGCCCGCCGAACGCTTCCGCACGCCCCTCGACGCGAGGTTCCCACACTTTTCGCCGGACACCTCTTGTGGACGTCGAATCTACAGCGTAACTTTCGTGTGACGTTCGACATAGTCGAATGACTTTCAGACGACAGGCGCCCCGGTCTTCCCGACCACTCACGGGTGCCGACCGCGGGAGGTTCCCATGGACGAGCCAACGACGGCTCAGAAGCTCGCGGCCGAGGTCATCGGGACGGCGTTCCTGGTGTTCGTCGGCGTCGGATCCGTCCCGGCCACGCTCATCGTCAACGGCGATGCGCCGTTCACGATGGCCGACCTGGGCATGATCTCGTTCGCGTTCGGGACCATCGTCGTCGCGACGGTGTACGCGCTCGGACACATCTCCGGCAACCACATCAACCCCGCCGTGACGCTCGGGCTGGCCGTCACGGGCAAGTTCCCCTGGTCGAAGGTCCCGGCGTACCTCGCCGCGCAGGCCGCCGGCGCCGTCCTGGGCAGCGCCGCCATCATCGGCGTGCTCGGTCAGAAGGCGAGCGACGTCGGACTCGGCGTGGCCGCCTACGGCACCGGCGTCGGGGCCGGGCAGGCGTTCGTTGCCGAATTCGTCGGCACGTTCATCCTCGTCTTCACGATCTTCGGCGTGATCCACCGGAAGGCCTCCCCCGGCTTCGCGGGCGTGGCCATCGGCCTGGTGGTGTTCGCTGCGATCATCCCGGTGGCCCCGGCCACCGGTGCCTCGATCAACCCGGCCCGCACGTTCGGCCCGATGCTGGTCCAGCAGATCGCCGGCGGGACCGTGAAGTGGAGCCAACTGCCGATCTACCTGCTCGCTGAGTTCGCGGCCGGCGCGCTCGCCGCGCTCGCCTACGCGGCGATCTCCCGCACCAGCGCCGACTCCGTCCCCGCAGTGGGCGCGGCGGCCCCGTCGCAGGAGACTGTCACTGGGCCAGAGCCGTCCATCCCGGCGAACGCCTGACGCCGAAAAGCTTGAGGGAGCATCGATGAAGAAGCTCATCAACGAGCCGGGCGACGTCGTCGCCGAAGCACTGCACGGCATGGCGGCCGCGCATCCCGACCTGCGCATTGACCACACCCATAAGATCGTTTACCGCGCCGACTCCCCGGTGTCCGGCAAGGTTGGACTCATCTCCGGCGGCGGTTCCGGGCACGAGCCGCTGCACGGCGGCTTCGTCGGGCTCGGGATGCTCGACTCCGCATGCGCCGGCGAGGTTTTCACCTCCCCCGTCCCGGACCAGATGCTTGAAGCCACCAAGAACGTCGACGGCGGTGCAGGCGTCCTGCACATCGTGAAGAACTACACCGGCGACGTCATGAACTTCGAGATGGCGGCGGAGCTGGCCGCGTCCGAGACCGGCGTCGAGGTCGTGCAGGTCGTGACGGACGACGACGTCGCCGTCCAGGACAGCCTGTACACCGCGGGCCGCCGCGGCGTCGGGGTAACCGTCCTGCTGGAGAAGATCGCCGGAGCGGCCGCCGAGCAGCGGCGCAGCCTCGCCGAGGTGGCCGACGTGGCCCGCCGGGTCAACGCGAACGGCCGCAGCATGGGCATGGCCCTGACCTCCTGCACCGTGCCGGCCGCGGGCAAGCCGACGTTCGACCTGCCCGAGGACGAGATGGAGATCGGCATCGGCATCCACGGTGAGCCGGGCCGGCAACGGGTCCCGCTCGCCCCGGCGAAGCAGGTCGCCGAGCTCCTGGTGGAGCCCATCCTCGGCGACCTGGACTTCACCGGCGGCGACGGCGTCATCGCCTTCGTCAACGGCATGGGCGGCACGCCGCTGATCGAGCTGTACCTGATGTTCAACGAGGTCTCGACGATCCTGGAGAAGGCAGGCGTCACCGTCGTGCGCTCCCTCGTCGGGCCGTACATCACCAGCCTCGAAATGGCGGGCTGCTCCGTCACACTCCTCAAGGTGGACGACGACCTGCTCCGCCTGTGGGACGCCCCGGTGCGCACCCCGGCCCTGCGGTGGGGAGTCTGAGCGATGAGTGACGAGGTCACCGTCCCTGTGCTGGAGGCATGGATCCGCGAGTTCGCCACCCGCGTGGCGGACCAGCGCGACCTGCTCACCCAGCTCGACGCCGCGATCGGCGACGCCGACCACGGCGCCAACATGGACCGAGGCCTCACCGCGGTCGTCGCGGCGCTGGAGAAGGAAGACTTCACCAGCGCCGCGGCCCTGCTCAAGCGCGTCGGGATGACGCTGGTCAGCACCGTCGGCGGGGCCAGCGGCCCGCTGTACGGGACGCTGTTCCTGCGGATGGCGACCAGCGCGGGCGAGGTGGAGGCGCTCGACGGGCCCGCATTCGCGAAGACCCTCCGTGCCGGCCTGGACGGCGTCGTGGCGCGCGGCAAGGCGGAGGCCGGCGACAAGACGATGTTCGACGCCCTGGCGCCCGCGGTCGACGAGCTGGACACCGCGCTGGCCGGCGGCGGCTCGCTCGGGGAAGCAATGCGCGCAGCGACCGCGGCCGCCGAGGCCGGACGGGACGCGACCATCCCCATGCTGGCTCGCAAGGGCCGGGCCAGCTACCTCGGCGAGCGCAGCGTCGGCCACCAGGATCCCGGCGCGACGTCGGTCACCCTGCTGATCGCCTCGGCCGCGGTGGCGCTGGGCGGGGACTGATCCGCATGGTCGGGATCGTCGTCGTGTCCCACAGTCGCCTGCTCGCGCGAGCGGCGGTGGCGCTCGCCGAAGAGATGCTCCACGGCGGCCAGGTGCGGATCGTCGTCGCCGCGGGGCTGGACGACACGACGTTCGGCACGGACGCGACACAGATCCACGACGCCGTGGTTGCGGCCGATCAGGGCGACGGCGTCGTCGTGCTCATGGACCTCGGCAGTGCCGTCCTGTCCGCCGAGCTGGCCCTCGACCTGCTGGACGACGCGCAGCGCGGGCGGGTCGTGCTCTGCCCGGCGCCGCTGGTGGAGGGGCTGGTCGTCGCGGCCGTGTCCGCCGCGACCGGCGCCGGACGGGACGAGGTCGCCGCGGAAGCCCTGGCCGCCCTCACCGGAAAGCAGGAGCATCTCGCCGCGTCCCCGCCCGACGCACCCACGGCGTCCCCGCCCGGCGGCGAGCACACCATCACGTTCACCGTCACCGCGCCGCACGGGCTGCACGCCCGCCCGGCCGCGCGGCTCGTGCAACTGGTCCGGGAGTTCGACGCCGAGGTGCAGTTGCGCAACGTCACCACGGGCTCGGGCTGGGTCCCCGCGTCGAGCCTGACGAGGGTGGCGACGCTCGGGGCCCGAGAGGGGAACGCCGTCGAGGCCGCGGCCGGCGGACGGCAGGCCCGGGAGGCGCTGGATGCCCTCACCGCACTGGCGGCGCGGCACTTCGACGACGCCCCGCTCCCCGCGCCTGCCGGTGAGGGAGCGGCAGGCGAGCCCGCGATCGTGTCCGGGCCGATCCCGGTGTCTGCGGGCATCGGTATCGGGCCGGTCCGCCGCATGCATGCGCCGAGCCGCACGATGGTCGATCTGGACGTCGCGGACGGCACGGCCGACGATCCCGCCGTCGAGTGGCAGCGCCTCCAGGCCGCCGTGACGGCGGCTCGCGCCGACGTGCGCGCCGTCCGCGAACGGGTGGCGCGCGAGGTGGGTGCGGCCGAGGCGGCGATCTTCGACGCCCACCTCGCGATACTCGACGACCCGGACCTGCTCAGCGAGACGCGGCATCGCGTGGCAGAGGGACGGGCCGCCGAACCGGCCTGGGCCGAGTCGATCCGGCAGGCCGCCGAGGCGTTCGGCGCCCTCTCCGACCCGTACCTGCGGGCGCGCGCGGACGACGTGCGCGCCGTCGGCGGCCAGGTCCTCGGCCACCTCCGCGGGGTGCCGCCCAGCGCTGACCCGGCGGACGGCGAGCGCATGGTCCTCGTCGCCGCGGACCTGACGCCCGCGGCGGCCGCAACCCTCGACCCGCAGACCGTCGCCGCCGTCGTCCTCGCCGAGGGCAGCCCCACAGCGCACAGCGCGATCCTGGTCCGGGCGCGCGGCATTCCTGCCGTCGTGGGTGCGGGCGGCGCGATCCTGGGTGTGGCTGAAGGAACGCTGCTGGCCGTCGACGGCGGCACCGGCGAGGTCGCCGTCGACCCGGATGACGATGTGCTGCAGGACTTCCGGGCACGGGCGGAGGCGTCGACCCGACGGCGGGGCGAAGCGCTGCGGCGGGCGAACGACCCCGCCGTGACCCGGGACGGCGTCCAGGTCCTGGTGGGTGCCAACCTCGGCTCGCTCGACGACGCTCGCGCCGCCGCGATCTGCGGCGCCGACGTCGCCGGCCTGGTGCGCACCGAGTTCCTGTTCCTCGGTCGCTCGCACGCTCCCGACGTGGATGAGCAGGAGGCGGCCTATCGGGCGCTCGCGGAGGCGATGTCGGGTGCGCGGCTGACGCTGCGGACGCTCGACGTCGGCGGTGACAAACCGCTGGAGTACCTGCCGATGCCGGCCGAGGCCAATCCGTTCCTCGGTGTGCGCGGGGTCCGGCTCTCCCTGGCCCGGCCGCAGTTGCTCGCCGATCAGTTGCTGGCGATGGTTCGCGTCGCTCACGACGTCCCACTGAGCGTCATGTTTCCGATGGTGAGCACGGTCGAGGAGGTCGCGCTCGCCCGGCGTGCCCTGGACGACGCCATCAAGCAGACCGGCCTGGGTGAGCCGGCGGGCCTGCAGGTTGGGATCATGGTCGAAGTCCCCGCGGTCGCCCTCAAGACGGCCACGGTCGCGCCGCTGGTGGATTTCCTCAGCATCGGCACCAACGACCTCACCCAGTACGCGCTCGCCGCAGAGCGCGGCAACGAGGCGGTCTCCCGGCTCGGTGACCCGCTGGACCCGGGAGTGCTGCGCCTGGTGGACGCCGTGTGCCGCGGGGCCGGGGACACGCTCGTCGCGGTGTGCGGCGAGGTCGCCGCCGACGAGCGCGCCGCGGCCCTGCTCGTCGGGCTGGGGGTGCGCGAGCTGAGCGTGGTGCCGCATGCCGTTCCGACGGTGAAGGACGCCGTCCGGGGGTTGTCCGCGACGGAGGCCGCCGCACTCGCCGCTGCCGCGCTCGAAGCACCGAGCGCCGCCGCGGTCCGCGCCCTCCTCGAAGCGCCCGCCTGAGGTTGGATTCGGTTGAGCGGGCAGTTTTGCCCCGACACGCCCGGCGTGTCTGGGCAGAACTGCCCGCCGAATCGTTGGAGAAACGTCACCGCCGGTCAGGACCTCCGGCCCTCGGGCGGAATACCGGGCAGGGGTAGGCTTGCTGTCGTAGGTACCCCCTAGGGGTATATGCACACCCGCTCAGCGCCGCCTCCCTCAACCAAGGAACGTGATACCGATGCCCGAGACTCAGGCGAGTCACGGGAAGCCTTTGCGGTCTGTGGTGCTCGAGGTGTCCGGCGTGCACTGGGCGTCCTCGAAGGCGGTTGCCGAGTCGGTGCTGTCGCGCCGGCCTGGCGTCGCCGCTGTCGAGGCCAACCCGGTGGCCCAAACGGCGACCGTGATGTACGACCCGGACCGCACCTCCGTACCGGAGCTGGCCGGATGGGTGCGTGACTGCGGGTACCACTGCGCGGGGCAGTCGGTCCCCGAACACGTGTGCGATCCGATGGCGGAGCCCGGGGCAGCGCAGCCCGCCGCCGACCATGAGGCCCCGGCAGGTCATGCCCACCACGGCGGGATGTCGATGGACGCGATGGTCCGCGACATGCGCAACCGGTTCTTGGTGGCCGCCGTCCTGTCAGTGCCGATCTTGCTCTACTCGCCGATCGGCCGGGACGTGCTCGGCTTCACCGCCGGGGCACCGTTCGGACTGCGGGACGACGTCCTGGCCCTGGCGCTCAGCCTGCCCGTCGTCGGCTACTCGGGCTGGATCTTCTTCGAGGGCGCCTATCGCGCCCTGCGCGCCCGGACGCTGGACATGATGGTGCTCGTCGCGGTCGCCATCGCGGCGGGCTGGCTGTACAGCGTCGTCGTCACGCTGACCGGCGGCGGCGAGGTGTTCTACGAGGCGGCAAGCGTGCTGACCGCGTTCGTGCTGCTCGGTCACTGGTTCGAGATGCGCGCCCGCGGCGGGGCGAACGACGCCATCCGCACGCTGCTGGAGCTCGCGCCGCCGCGTGCTGTGGTCCTTCGGGACGGCGAGCCGATCGAGGTGCCCACGGCGGAGGTCGGCGTCGATGATCTGTTGCTGGTCCGGCCCGGCGCGAAGATCCCGGTGGATGGCGTGGTGGAGGACGGCGAGTCCGAGGTGGACGAGTCGATGGTCACCGGCGAAAGCCTCCCGGTTCCCAAGCAGATCGGGGCCGAGGTGATCGGAGCCTCCGTGAACACCACGGGGACGCTGCGGGTCCGGGCGACGAAGGTCGGGTCGGACACCGCGCTGGCGCAGATCGTCGCCATGGTTCAGCAGGCACAGAACTCGAAGGCGCCCGGCCAGCGGCTGGCCGACCGGGCCGCGTTCTGGCTGGTGCTCGTCGCCCTGGCCGGTGGGACGCTCACGTTCCTCACCTGGCTGGCGGTGGGCGCCTCGGCGACCGAGGCTCTGCTGTTCGCCATCACCGTCGTGGTCATCACCTGCCCCGACGCGTTGGGACTGGCCACCCCCACCGCGATCATGGTGGGTACCGGGTTGGGCGCCAAGCGGGGCGTGTTGTTCAAGACGGCCACGGCGCTGGAAACCTCTGCGCGCATCGACACGGTCGTGCTGGACAAGACCGGCACCCTCACGAAGGGCGAGCCGGAGGTGACCGACGCGGTGGCGGACGGCATCTCGGAAGAGGAGTTGCTCGCGCTGGCCGCCGCGGTGGAGCGGGAGTCCGAACACCCGCTGGCCCGGGCCGTCGTGCGGTATGCCGATGACCGTGGCGTGCCACGGTTGCGGGCAGAGGGCTTCCGTAACGTGCCCGGGCACGGCGCCGGCGCGACCGTGAACGGTCGGCAGATCCTGGTCGGTAACCGGGCGCTGATCGACGTCGAGCGCGTGTCGCTCGGTGACCTCGCCGGACGCCGTGACGAGCTGGCCGCCACGGGGCGGACGGCGGTGTTCGTCGCCGTCGACGGCCGGGCGGTCGGCGTGCTGGCGCTGGCCGACGCGCCGCGGGAGACCGCCGCGACCGCGGTGGCGGCGCTGCACGACACAGGGGTCAAGGTCACCATGCTGACCGGCGACAACGAGGCCACAGCCCGGCGGATCGCCGAGGAGCTCGGCATCGACACCGTCATCGCGGAGGTCCTGCCGGGCGAGAAGGCGGCCAAGGTCAAGGACCTGCAGGCCACCGGCGCCGTCGTCGCCATGGTGGGCGACGGGGTGAACGACGCACCGGCGCTGGCCCAGGCCGACCTCGGCATCGCCATCGGCGCCGGGACCGACGTCGCGATCGAGACCGCCGATCTCGTGCTGATGCGCTCCGACCCGCTGGACGTGCCGATCGCGTTGCAGATCGGCCGGGGGACGCTGCGGAAGATGCGGCAGAACCTGGGCTGGGCGGTCGGATACAACGCCATCGCGCTGCCCATCGCGGCCGGCGTCTTCGAGCCGTCCTTCGGCCTCGTCCTGCGGCCGGAGATCGCCGCGCTGTCGATGTCCGGGTCCAGCCTCATCGTCGCAGTCAACGCTTTGCTGTTGCGGCGGTTGCGCCTGCCGCTTCGTGGTTGAGCGGGCACTTTTGCCCCGACACGCCGGGCGTGTCGGG
>Ga0081539_10000927_pt1 | contig 55152 bp, 51 predicted proteins | sample TabmetS4T2R2_FD_71023 | JGI IMG/M metagenome (GOLD analysis project Ga0081539, IMG submission 71023) | Tabebuia heterophylla rhizosphere microbial communities from the University of Puerto Rico - S4T2R2 | ecosystem: Host-associated > Plants > Roots > Rhizosphere ...
TGGTCGCTACTGCTCCTACTCGAAGACCCTTCTTTCGATCAGCCCGACACGCCGACCCACCGCGACGTATCGATGATCACACCCCGTCCCGTCACCCGAGATCGGTTATTTACCAGGCTCTAAACGCGCGAGCGAAGGAGCAGCGCTCGGCGTGACCAACGGTGGTGCTGCTGCTGCCTGATCGCCGGTGCTCGTCACGGACACATGCTCTCCCGCAGCAGCTGTGGCCGGCGAAGACGTTCACGACATTCACGCATCGACCCACTTACCCCGCGCCGGTCGAGTTGGTCGACTGGGGAGCAACGCATCGACGAAGAAGGGTAGATCCAGACGTGGTGACGTCCATGCCAGCTGCGGCGCCGAGTTGTGTTGCCGTGCCGGTAGAGCCGCGCGGCAGGATCGTCACCATCGAAGGGCTGTGGGGCTCCGGGAAATCCACTACCGCCAGGATCGTGGCCGACGAAATGACAGCGCTCGGGCTTCGCGCACAGCTCGTCCACTATGGACCCCGCCACGGCGTCCACGCCGCGCTGTCCGAACTGCTGGAGACCCAGCCGCTACGCTCCCGCGCTGGCCTCGGCGGCTTCCGCGAGCCCCACCATGCCATCGTTGACGTGCTGCTGCGGCTGTGCCGGGAAGCCGACAACCAGCGCCGCTACCACGAAGCAGCGCGCGACAGCCATGTCGTCATTGTCGACCACGGCGTGTACGCGAAACTGGCCTACTGCCTGACCGTCCTGGCCGGGCAGCACACCGACACAGACCAGGGAGAACTGCTTCGCCGCCTGCGGGAGTGCACGGACCTGTGGTGGCTGCACCCCGACCTGGCCATCTACCTCGACACTCCATGGCCGCTGGCCCGCGAGCGCGCCATCGCCCGCGGCCATGGCGGCGGCAACCCAGCCGCAGTGGAGCGGCTGCTGTTTCTGCCCAACCTCGACGACAGCTACCGCCGGGTACTGGCCGACCATCCCGGCCGGGTCCGGCGCATCCGGGTCGGCTCACGCGCGCCAGAGGACGTCGCCCGTGAGGCCGCCGCCCACGTCCGCGACCTGCTCCTGCTACCCGCCGACCAGGAAGGCCCCCGCGATGCGTGAGGTGCTGATGTTCTCCGCCGGGCTCGACTCGTTCCCCGCCTGGCACTACCTCGGACGCCCACCCGTGTTTTACGCCGACATCGGTCACCGCTACCGGCAGGCCGAGCTCGCCGCCATCAGCGTGCTGGAGCGACGCTGGAAGATGGACCTAATCGTCAGCGACGAGCTGGACCTGTGCGCCTGGCAGACCGACGACGTGATCATCCCCATGCGCAACCTATTCCTGGCCATGCTCGCGTCCCGGCACGCCGACACCATCTGGTGCATCGGCGTCAAGGGCGACGACACCTTGGACAAGAGCCCCGACGCGTTCGAGGCAATGTCGCAGGCGCTCACCCGGTTCGCCGGACGCACCATCCGCATCGACAGCCCATTCTGGGACATGACCAAGACCGACATCGTCGCCTGGTACCTCGACCAGGGGCTACCCGCCGAAGACCTGCTGCTGACCTACTCCTGCACCGAAAACCCGCGCATGCATTGCGGCGCCTGCCCCAGCTGTCTACGCCGGTGGATCGCCCTAGCCAACAACGGCATCACCGGCCGTTTCGCCGCCGACCCCTGGCGCTGGGACCGCGTCACCACCTACTACATCGACGCCATGCGCAACGGAAGCTACGCCGAGCATCGAGCCCGTGAATTCTTCGCCGCCCTCGCCACCGTCGGCGTCACCGCCGAAGCCACCGCCGCCTGACCGAGGAACCCGCTGTGAACGTCTACATCGCCGCCCCACTGTTCAGCGACGCCGAAAAGCAGTTCAACCTCCAGGTCGACGCTGCGCTGCGCCAGCTCGGCCTCGACACCTACCTGCCACAACGTGACGGCGGCGAAGCCGCCCCGCTGATCCGTGAAGGCCACGACGAACACACCATCCGCAGCAAGCTATTCCAGGCGGACGTCGACGCGGTCCGCCGCTGTGACCTCCTCGTGTTCATCCTCGACGGCCGGGTCCCCGACGAAGGCGGCTGCGTCGAGCTCGGCATGGCCTACGCCTGGGGCAAGCCGTGCTTCGGGCTCCAAACCGACTGCCGCCGCTTCGGCGGCACCAACTCCAACAACCTCATGATCGACTACGCGCTTACCCGCGGCATCTCACACTCCCTCCCCGAGCTGCTGACACTTCTGCGGCAACCATCGCCCGCAGGCAGCAGCGGCGCCGCCTCAGCATGACCGCACCAGCACCACCAGACCTCACGCATGGACCCGAATGGGCCGCGCTCGAACTGCTCTGCCACCCCGCAAGTACCCAAGGCCGCGACGAGGGGATACACGCCCTGCTCGCCAGCCGGGACCTGCACTGGGGCGAGCTGATCGAACAGGCAATCCGGCACAAGCTGCTCCCGCTCCTGGCCGGCCACCTCGCCGACCGTCCCTACGGCGACCTAGTCGCCCGGCCGCTTGCCACCCATATGCGCCAAGCCTTCCGCAGCAACCAACACCGCACCCGCATCTATCGGGCCGAGGCGCTACGCGTCACCACCGCACTCGCCGCGGCCGGCGTGCCCGTCGCCGTCACCGGAGCCCTGGCTCTGGAGCCGACGATCTACGCCGGCGAGGGCACCCGCAACTTCACCGACCTCGACCTGCTCATCGCGCCCACCCTGTACCAGCGAGCGAGCGACATCCTCACCAAGCTCGGCTACCAGCCGGCACGGCCAGGCATCCACCTGCGCCGCATCGAAGACCCGATCGCGCCCACCCTCGTCGTGGACGTCGCCACCAGCCTGCCACCCGGCACCAGCAGAACCACAGGCACGGCCGTCGACACGATTCTGAACCGGCGATACCGGCAACCCTTGCCAGGCCGCCAGTCCGACGCGGGACTACCCGTCCTGGCCACAACCGATCTCGCGCTGACTCACGTTCTGACCTGGTCCCGAAAGGCATGGCACGGAGACGACCTGACCTTGCTCGCGCTCGCCGACCTGCTCCGGCTCTGGACCACGACACCAGACCTGCGACGACCGGTGACTCTGGAAGCAAGCCCGCTCTGGACCGCAGCCCGCCACTGCACACCATGGATGCTCGCGGTCCTTGACCAGATCTTCGGCACAACCCTGATCGACCAGACCGGCTCCGCCCCGTACCTAGCTGCCACAGACACATACCAGGAGCACGTACCTCAGCCCGACACCGTGCGGGAGCGGATGCACGCCAAGAGACATCCCAGCCGGTCGCAGGGCACCACCACCGGAACTGACGAACCATGATCGTGCTGATGGCGGGGCTGCCCGGCACCGGAAAATCGACCATCGCGACCGCGCTCGCACCCCAAGTCCGAGGCGTCATCCTCGACAAGGACCGCATCCGCCCGGCGCTATTCACCCCCGAAGGCGTCACCTACACCCGCGACCAGGACGATTTCTGCTTCCGCGTAATGCTCGACGCCGCCGCGTTCATCCTCACCCGCGACGTCCCCCGGACCGTTATCCTGGACGGCCGAACCTGCTCCCGCGTCTACCAGGTACGACAAGTCCAAGACCTTGCCAACAAGATCGCACACCCGCTGGCGATCATTGAATGCGTCTGCGGCGATGGGACAGCACGCCGTCGTCTCGATGTCGACAGCGCCACCGGCCGCCACCCGGCGGCCAACCGCACCTTCGCCCTGCACCAGGCCCTCAAGGCCGCAGCGCAGCCGATTCCAGATCCGAAGCTGGTTCTCAACACCGAGGCGGGCATCGCAGAGTGCGTCAGCCGATGCCTGACCTACGTCAGTCAGCTGCCCGCGACGACGGCGTCGCCCGGATTGGGGCCGTGGCGGTCACCCCGTTCGACGGCTCGGTGACCTACCGTCCCTTGGTGGCCTTGTGCGTACTTTTGGATCTCAACGGCACCCTTGCCCACCCCATCCGCCGTCCGTCCGAGGCACCGCTTCGCCCGCTACACGGCGCGTTCGACGCGCTCGCCCTCCTAAATGGAGCCGGTGCCATCTGCGCCGTCGTCACAGTACAAGGACGCATCGGGAGAGGCATATTTCCCGAAAGTGACTTCCGCACCTGGTTCAGCGTCCTCTCCGACCACGCGCTCCAGCACGGAGGCCGCATCCAGGGCCTCTACCTATGCCCACACGCGCCCACCACCTCGTGCGACTGTCGCAAACCCCGCACAGTCCTATACGAGCAAGCCATACACGACCTTGGCGTCACACCCGACGACGTCTGGGTCGTCGGCGACACCAGCAACGACCTCGAGGCAGCGCACCGGCTCGGCGTACCAGGTCTCCTCGTCCGCACCGGACACGGCCATTCAGCGGAACGCGATCCCACGCCCCGAGAGGCGGTCGTTGACGACGTGCTGGCCGCCGCCCGGCACATCCTTGAGCGCACGGGTCGTACCGAAACAGACCTGCGGCTAGCGGGCAGCCATCCATCTGCGAACCACCAACGCAAAGCGGCAGGCGCGGGACGCCACGCCAGCACGGGCATCGGATCCTGGCCAGGCTAGATCCTGGCCAACCACCACCCCCGATGTGCGCGCATCCGCAGACCACCCTGCCGAGGCGATTTCACGTCCGCATCCACCCGCGCTTCCGACGACCGGGCTGCTTTCTCAGCCACGACCTGTGTGTTCCCGTTCGACGAGGCAGAATCCTCTCCCAGGTCAGGCCGCTCTGGCGCGGCCAAGTGGGGCGAGCACGCGCAGGATGCCGGCTGAGGCCAACTCCGCGGCTGTGTAACCGGCGTGTAGATGTTCGCCTGGGTCGGTGCCAGCGAGCACGGCACCGACGTCCCGGGCGCCGACATCGGTGACACCGAGATGGCCAGCCTCCATGGCGTACCAGCCGACAAGCCCGTCGAGAAGCGGGTCACCGGCCGCGGCAACCAGCGCAGCTCGCGCCCGGCCACGCAGGTCAAGCGAGGTGGACGTAGAGGCGGCAGGCATCGCACGACGATATGGCGCCGAAGGTGACGCGCCTATCGGCCAGCAAGGTTGACCCAGTGCCACCCAGGCTAGGGCCAATCGACCGTTCAGGTAACACGTCGTAGCCGACAAGTAAGGTCAGCGCCATGCCCGCCGATAACCAGACCAGCGCACCCGACGGCACCGGCTTCGCCGCCTTGATCTTCGACTGGGACGGCACACTCGTCGACTCCCGCGAGATCTGCTTTCAAGGTCTTGCCAGAGCCCTTTCGGACGTCGGCGTCGTGCTCGATCCGCAGTGGTACTGGCCACGTGAGGCAATCGCATCTCCGGACATGCTGGTGTTGTGGGAGCAGGACTTCGGTGTGTTGCCAGAGCCGATCGATGAGATCATCGTGCGTTGCCGGACCTACGTAATCGCGGCCGCGCCGCAGCTGGTTGTAATCGAGCCGTACGGACGGATCGCGCGGGCGGCCCGAGCGCGCGGTCGGCGGCTCGCGATCGGCTCCAACGCCTCGACGAACACCGTCGCGTCAGGTCTGGCCGCAACTGGCCTCGCCACGGTGTTCGACAGCGTGGTCACCTGGAGCGACGTGCCCGCAGGCCGGGGCAAGCCAGCTCCAGACATATTCCTGCTCGCTGCCCAAGAACTGAACGTTAGGCCAGACCAGTGTCTGGTGTATGAGGACGCTGAAGCCGGTATCACCGCAGCGCTGGCCGCTGGAATGACCGCCTAAACGTGCGCACTGGACAGCTGCTGCCGGCCCCGCCCCCTACACCGGGCGTCTGACCTGCCAACTGGGTCGCCGCCCCGTGGAGCTTCGACCCGAAGCCCGCTCGGAGCTTTTCTAGTGCCCTTACGACCGTCCGCTGAGCGAACGCATCTCCGCCGGCGGAAGGCGCGCATGCATGCCGCATGAAAGCGCACGTGGAGGCAGGTTGCCTAGTAGATCCTGCGTCTTGCCTGGTCAGTGCAGTCTCTGCCAAAGCCGGTCGACCTGGCCGCAGGTGACCTGAGACGCGGTGATGCCCAGAGAGCTAGCGCTGCAGAGCCCCCTCAAGACTGGGAAACCACCGGCCGTGCTTGCCGCCCTGGAGGCGAGAAATGGGCAGCGTCATACCGCCCTCCAAGATCACAGGCCAACCAAGGCTGAAGGGCTGAAAGCCTTGCCGAACACGGCCGACAAGCCGGAGCCTGGTCAGCTCACACGTTTGGCAGCGCCGTAGGAATCTCCGGCCGGTCGACGTTCCAGCCGACGATCACGGCCCTGTACATGTCGCTGATCAACTGGCTGGACTCGGCCGTGTCGTCGCTGATCTGCCAACAGTTGGCCGGCAAGTCGTCTACACACACGAACACTGACCGGCGTGTCGGCAGGAACGCGAAGACCACGCTGCCGGCCGTGCCGTGTACCCGCATCCACATGCCCCGGGCATCGGGATCGTTGGTGATCCGCACTTCGTCGCGCTGCGTCCCGGCGAGGATCTGCGCCGCCTCGGTCAGGGTCTCCCGGGCGCCCGGTGCGTCATCCACGGTGGTCGGGACCGCCACCGTGGCCACGAAGTCGTTACCCAGCCCCGGACGGCCGTACGGCGGATACGCCAGCTCGGCCAACAACCGCTCCGCCAACCGCCGCCGCCGGTCCGTGCGCTCTGGCAAACCCTCCGGCCGCGGCGAGATCACCGCCAACCGCACCTGCTCGGCATGCAGCCACGGCGCCCGCCGAACCCGCTCAGCCTCGACCGCGATCATCTCCGCGTTGTGCCGGCGCCGGTGAAGCCACCCGTCTCGGGTGCGCGGCTTCGGCCAGAACGCGTCGCGCTGCTCATCCCGCTTGTTGATCCTGCGCTGCCACATTCGCCACAGCACACAGCGCCGCTTGACGCGACGCGCGTGGTGGGCACGGTGAACAGCCACCCCCTCAGCCTGACACCAGCGGGCGGGATCGGCGACCCCCTACACGAGGGGCATCGGGGTTAGTGCGGGATCGCGTCGATCAGCTCTCGGGCGCCTTGCCGCAACAACGCCAGCGCCACCGACGTGCCGAGGGTGGTGGGGTCGGTGTCCCACTCGTGCGCGTCGATCACCTGTTTGCCATCCGGGGAGAAGACACGGGATAGGCGCTCTGGGTGAGGAGATCGCGATGGCGACCGAGGATGCCCGTGAGCACGCCGAGCCGGACGCCTACAGCGGTGTCTTCGGGTTCGAGCCCGGCAAGGCCGCGTACTACGCCAGCGAAGCACGCCTCGCGCTCGGCGGCCGACCGAACGCTCAGAAGGCCGCCTCCGGCGCGCAGACCGCGCTTACCCTCTTCAGCGAGGCGCCACCAACCGAGCAATGCCCCGAATTCCTTGCAGCCGCCCAACTCGACCTCGCAGCGGCGCAGTTGGCGCTGGGTGAACTCGATGGGGCCGCTGAGCACCTCCAAGCCGTATTTAGCCTGGCGGCCGAGAACCGCACGCAGCCCATCGTCGGACGCATGACCAAAGCCGAAGCGGTCGTCGCCAGCCCTCGGTATGTACGTGCGGCCGTAACCAGCGACCTCCTCGAACAGATCACCCTGTTCCGCGCGTACACCGCGAACCGTGAGCTGCCCGCTCTGCCCAGCTAGGATGCACAGACCCCGCTGCGGTTGACGAACGAGGAGCGCCATGCCGTACCAGGTTGCCGTCTGTGGTCCCCGCCATTGCACCGAAGAGGACACAGCGAACGCATACCGGATCGGGGAGCTACTCGCAGAGCGAGGTGCGGTCGTTATCTGTGGCGGGGCATCGGTGTGATGCAGGCCGTAGCCGCCGGAGTCCGCGCCAAAGGCGGGCTAGTGATCGGGGTGCGACCCAACGACACGCGCGACGGCGCGTCCCCGGACCTCTCAGCGGTCATCGTGACCAACATGGGAGAGGCGCGAACGGCGATGGTGTGCCGGGTATCGATCATGTCACCAATCCAGAGGAGGCCGTGACGCTGGCGATGAGTGAGCCGTGGTCAAAGTCATCGAACGGATCGTTAAGGCCGGTGCACTCCAGGTTGACACCGCCGCCAACAGGCATGTCGACAGTGCCCTTGCAGCGCGCCTGGTCCAGCTCTTTGACGACCGGCGGTGTGCTCACCGGGGTCGGACGAGGCCGCGGTTGAGCTGTAGCCGGCACGCCTGCCCTGCGTCCACCAGCCGCTGGCGCTGCTCACGGACCACGCGGTCGGTTCTCCCACCAGCAAGGCCAGCTCCATAGCCGGGCACGATCGCCCTTGGATGCGGATCCCGACGATGGTCGGACCTTCCGAGACGTCGCCCCTCTCCGATGTTCGAGTAGCCCACGGGTATTGCGGTGGCGCTAGGGGGTGGTGCTCTGCCATTCTGGCCGGCTGGCCGCTGAGGCCGAGCCCTCCTCTTGGAGGGTCAGCTGGCCGGAAGGACTAGAGGATGAACATGCGGTTCGAGCGTCGACGAGATGCGGTTGCGGCCCTGGTACGGGCGGTTCTTGACCAGTTCGTCCAAGACGAAGGTCAGCCGCGCTTTGGGCCTCGGATGGACAACTGGCGTTGGTGGCGACACGGCCAGGAGACGTTCGTAGGCGTTCAGCGTGACGCGTGGACGATGCCGCCCGGCCTGCCGCACCACGGCTGGATGGACAAGTTCCCGGAGATGACGAAGGTCCGGGAGGCGTACGCCGCCGACCCGGTGCTGCGCGACCGAGTCGATACCAGCATGGGCACCGAGTTCAGTCGTGCAGGGACCAACTTCTGCTGGATCCTGGCCCAGCACGTCATCGAGCCCTTGGTCGCCGCCAGTCGGTCGTACCTGTTCGACGAAATCGCATTCGATCGCATCTACCGTGACTTCGAGACGAAGTTCCGCGCCATGCACCTCCACATGATCGAATTCCGGGCGTTCAACGGCTTCGACTCCACCGAAGACCCCTTCCTCCTCCCCGACGGCCTGATCCTCCAACGCATGACCGACTCACAGTTGAGCGTTGCGATCTACAACAACGCCGTTCCCCGCCTGGACGGCGGCGCCGTGAACAACGCCCACGTCCACCGGTATGACCAGTGGGCGCTCATGACCACACACGAATATCCCGTGATCGCCGGTGACCATCAGATCGACACGCCACGACCTGCATTGTTCCCAGTGCTCGACGAACCGGCCGCGCGCCTGGTCACCGCGCTACGGCTGGTCTGCGGCGGCTCGGGCATCGCGACCCGAAGCATGTTCGCGCAAGCCGACGACGAGTTTCCGTTCGTGCCGAGCGGGACGGCCATCCTGACCGCCTTCACCGGCGCCGACAACGACCGACCCACGATCCTGCTCTCAACCGCAGCCGACACCGTCCGGAACGTCTACACGGCTCTCGGACTGCCTGAAGTGCAGGCCGACAAGTCACTACAAGTCGCCATCCGACGACTCGTCTTCGCCGGATCCCGTAACCTCGACAACGACCGGCTCGTCGACCTGATGACCAGCGCGGAAGCTCTTTTCCTCAAGCGCACGAACCAGAACACCACCGCGAAGGCCGCCCCGGTAGCTCAAGCTGCCGCAGCACTACTGGCCAGCGACCCAGAACTCGGCACTGACGGCACGCACCTGGAGCGCTTCATGAAGATGGCCTACCGGGCGCGCAACGCCGAGATGCACGGCGACGACCAACCCTACGCACCGTTGCACAGACTCTCTGGTGCGCCCACCAGCTCATTGGCACATGTCGTCGCCGACGCCGAGCGGATCATGCGCCGAGCGATCTCAGCGGTCCTTCACCAACATGCAGCCTGGCCGATAGCCTGACAACGGCGTACCGGTTCGATCCAGATATGCGTCAGATTCCGGAATTCGGCTTGCCGGTCCCAGTCATGCATGGCAACCTGGGTGATGATCGTTTGCGTGTGAACAACCCGGCTTGCTATGACCCGCTCGTGCTGGCCCACGCGCGCGCCCTGCTCACCAGCACCCCGCACGGCGCCACCGACTACATCCACGCCGACCTGCGCGACAGCGACACCATCCTCCGCGAGGCCGCCCGCACCCTCGACCTGACCAAGCCGGTGGCCCTATTCCTGATGGGCATCCTCGGCCACATCGAGAGCGACGACGAGGCCAAGGCGATCATCGGCCGCATCATGGCCGAGCTGCCCTCCGGCAGCTACATCGCCATGTACGACGGCAGCGACACCAGCGAGGCGGTCACCGAGGCCGTCCGCATCTGGAACATCTCCGCCAACCCGAAGTACCACCTCCGCAGCCCGGAGCGCATCGCCGGCCTCTTCGAGGGCCTGGAGCTGGTGGAGCCCGGCGTCGTCTCCGTCAACGAGTGGAAGCCCGACCCCACCACCCCGCCCGAGGTCATCGACCAGTACTGCGCCGTCGGCCGCAAACCCTAGAAAATCCGGATATACCCCGGTCCGCGTCACCTGCGGACCGCATGCTCCCGCGGGCACCGCTCCGGTCGGGGCTTCGGCGTCGCTACGCTCGCCAAACCCCCGACGCTCCGCTGCCACCCCCGCGCGCCAAGCCCACCGTCGAAGACCCGACCGCCCCGCCGCGGCCGATCAGTGGCGGCCGCCGATGATCGTTAGCCCGATTCCCGCGCGACACGCCGAGACCAACGCGGATTCCAGGCTAACGATCATGACGCGTCCCAGCCACTGGACCGATTCTCCCGACGCGCGGGACACCACCCCGACCGCGGTGACCGACAAGCCATCGGGCACGCCCAGCCAGCACAACTTGGGCGATTTGTCGCCCCCACAGGCGCCGCCCGCTTGTTGATCAGGGAGTCGGTGGCACGACACACCAGCCGACACGCCCACCAACTCCCTGATCGAAACCAAGCGGGGCCGCCGCGCGCCAAGAGGCTCGGCTCAGCCTGGACGACGGCATACGGCACGGCGCCCACCGCAACCACCCACCAAGAAAGCAAACAAAGCCGCGGCGCGGGCCGGGCGGAGCTCGAGGCCCCGCCGGAGGCCCACGCCGGAGGCGCCGAAGTAGCCGCAACCACAAGCGAAGCTAGAGCCCGCGGGAGCATGCGGCGCGGGACCCTACGCGGACGTGGGGAGATGTGTCAGGTCATGGGCATTACGCGGGCGATGCGGATGGACGTGCTGCCGCTGCCGGCGGCTGGGTAGGCGGCGCTGCCGTCGGCGTATGCCTTGAAGGCCTGGTAGTTGTGGTCGCGGACGTTGAGCGTGAACTGGCCGCCCACCGCCTTGCCGCTGCCGGCGTCGTACACCTGGGCGGCCATCGCGGAGCCCGACCCCCAGGCCAGCAGCATGCGGCCGGTGCCGTAGCCGACCAGGTGTGGATGGCCGGACCTGGCCGGCGTGTCGACGGTGGCGTCCGCGGCGGCGGTGGTGAAGTGGGCGAGGCGCACGCGGCCGCCCTGGCTCCAAGCGGTCCAGTAGCCGCGGCTCTTGGCCAGCACGAGGTCGCCGCCGAAGAGGGTGCCGTCGCAGGTGCCGGAGGCGACCGTGCGGTACGGGGCGGGGCGCGCGATGCGGCAGGCGTTGTCGGTCGCGCACACGCTCACATAGTGCTTGGTGCGTGGGTCCCACACGACGCGCGCCGTCCAGCTGTGGCTGCACCCGACCTCGAAGCTGTCGCGGTGTCCCGAGGCCAGCGAGCCGTTGGCGTTGACCACCTGGAGCCGGTCGCCCTCGTGGATGTCGACGCAGCTGCCGTTGCGCACGGTGATGGCGACGCCGAAGTACGCCGCGTAGCTCTTGCCGTCGGAGGCGAGCCGGCCGTGGTGCTGGTACCACCAGACGAAGCGGGCGCCGTCGTCGTAGCCCTCGCGGCCGCCGCCGAGGTTGGTGACCTGGCGCTCCCAGACCTGCTTGCCCGAGTTGTCGAAGCGGATCATGTGCATGGTGTTGCACGGGCTGGACGAGCCGCCGCACAGCGGGCCGCCGCCGCAGCTGCCCTTGCGGGTAAGCAGGAGGACGCCGCCGTCGCTGTCTGCCTGCACGTCCTGCAGGTCGATGCCGGTGAAGCTCGTCGGCTTGCCGACAAGCTTGTCGGCGCAGTCGAGCTTGCCCAGGTAGACGCGGCCGTTGGTGCCCAGCCAGGCCAGCCAGGAGCCGCCGCCGGGGGTGGCGGCGACCGCCATCGGCAGCGGGTCGGTGTCGCCCTCCTGGCCGTAGCCGGTGACCCCGACGCCGACCTTGACCTCGGTGACCTTCACGACCGGCTTCGCGGCGACCGGCCGGGCGCAGGCACCCGCGGCCTTGGGGGCGGCGGCGGCCGAGGCCGTCGGCTTCGGGGTGGGGGTGGGCGTGCCCGCCGGCGGGGCGAGCGAGCCGCTCGGCTGCCCTCCGGCCGGGGTCCTCGGCACGCCCGCGCCGCGGGCCTCGTCGGAGGGGGCGGCCGCGGACAGGGCAGCGACCGTGCCGAGGCCCGTGACGGCGGCGAGAACGACCACGGCTATGACCAAGAGCCGCCGCCGGACCTTGGAACGGCCCTGGTGGCGACCCCGCGGATATTGGTCGACGTCACTCATAGGAGCACGAGAATACGGCCTGGCCCCGCACCCCGATGCCCCGGGTCGCGCTCGTGATCGAAGCTCCTCCGGCGGGAGGAGCCTCGATCACCCGGAAGGTCAGGCGGCTCGCCGCTGGCGCGGTACGCCTCGCTTGGGCAGCTCCACGACCTGGTCCCGCCGGCCGGGGACGCGGGCCTTGGGCACCTCGATCAGCTCGTCGATGTTGAACGGTCCACCCATGGTCGCCCGGTGCTGCGCCATGTGCGCCCGCATCCCGGCCTCCCAGATGGCCTGGTCGATGTCGGGCGGGGCGATCCACCGGTGCGAGTGGTCGCTGTAGTGCAGGTGCTCGTCGCCACGATGCATAACGCTCATGGACACAGGCTTGTCGCACCGGCCGTCCGAGAGATCCGCCACCTCAACGAGATCACAAGCAGACCTACGCCAGGGGTGGCGGATCTCTTGGCGGCGCCGTGGTGCTCGCCCGGACCACGAGGCGGGGCGTGGCGACCTGGCGCGAGCCGGTGCTACGGCCCTCGATGATGTCGAGCAGCACCCGGGCGGCCTGCACGCCGTATGCCTGGATGTCCCAGGACAGGGCGGTCAGCGCGGGCCGCACCAGGAAGCAGAGCTGCGAGTCGTCGCCGGCCACGATCGAGACCTCGTCGGGCACGGCGACGCCCATCTCGTGCGCGACGGCCAGCGCGGCGGCGGCCATCACGTCGTTGTCGAACGTGATCGCGGTCGGCCGGTCGCGCCGCGAGAGCAGCGCCCTGGTCGCCTGCATGCCCTCCTCCCACGTGTAGTCGGTCTCGACGACCCGCGGCTCGTCCAGACCGTGGCCGAGCACGGCCTCGCGGAACGCGGCGACACGCACCTGGGTGTGTTCGAGGGCGGGCAGGCCGGCCACCCGGGCGATGCGGCGGTGTCCGAGCGCGACGAGGTAGTCGACGGCGGAGACCACCGCGGCCGCGTCGTCGGTCCACACGGCGGGCAGCGCGGTGTCGGTACGTGGCCGGCTGACCAGCACGGCGGGCATCTTCAGCTCTTCGAGCACGGGGATGCGGGCGTCCTGCGCCCACAGGTCGGTGAGCACGGCGCCGTCGACGCGCCGCTCGGCCCAGCACAGCCGCATGGCCTCGATGGCGGCGCGGTGGTCCTCCACCACCTGGAGCAGCAGGGCGGTGCGGCGCACGGAGAGCTCGCCCTCCAGCCCGGCGATGAACCGCATGAAGAACGGCTCGACGCCGAGCGTGTCCGCCGGTCGGGCGATGACCAGGCCGACCGTGTGCGCGCGGGCGCCGGACAGCGACCTGGCGCCGACGTGCGGCCGCCAGCCGAGCTCGTTGGCGATGTCGACGATGTGCTGGCGGGTTGTCGCGGAGACCCCCGGCCGGCCGTTGAGCGCGTACGACACGGCTCCGATCGAGACACCGGCCCGGGCGGCGATCTCCGCGATCGTGGGCCGCTTCGCCGTCACTTCGTCGCACCCCTGGTGAACCCGTTGTAGATGAACCGCTGCAGGAACAGGAATACCAGCAAGGTGGGGACGATGACGAGCACCGCACCGGCGCAGATGATCTCCCAGTGCGCGCCGTACGGGCCCTTGAAGCGAAACAGCGACGTGGAGATGACGCCGAGGTCCTGCGACGGCATGTACAGGAACGGCACGTAGAAGTCGTTGTAGACGACGACGCCCTTGACGATGACGACGGTCGCGATCGCCGGCTTGAGCAGCGGCAGGATCACCGAGCGGTAGATCCGGAACGACGAGGCGCCGTCGATCCGGGCCGCCTCGTCCAGCGACACCGGGATGGCCCGGATGAACTGCAGGAACACCACGATCGAGATGATGTCGGTGCCCATGTACAGCGCGATCGGCGCCCACCGCGTGTTGAACAGGCCCATGTCGTCGACGATCTGGAACGTGGCGACCTGGGTGGTGACGCCCGGCACCAGCGCCGCGAGCAGGAACAGCCCGAGTGTCAGCCGCCGGAAGCGGAAGCGAAACCTGTCGATCGCGTACGCGGCCATCGAACCGATGACGACCGTGCCGGTGACGCTGAAGAGCAGGATGAACCCGGTGTTGGCGAACGCGGTCAGCATGTGTCCCCGCGTGAACGCGAACCGGTAGTTGTCGAGGTTCGTCCAGCTGTGCGGCAGGTCGAGCGGCCCGCCGTTGGCCGACTCCCGCTCGGTCTTGAACGACGCCATGAAGACCACCACCAGCGGCAGCAGGGTCACCACGACCATGAGCACGAGCGAGGCGTACTTGCCACCGGCGGCCAGCCGCGCGCGCCACGTCGTCATACCAGATCAGCTCCCTCGTCCGGCACGATGCGCCGCTGTACCCAGGTGACCAGCAGGATGATCGCGAGCAGCACGACCGCGGCGGCCGAGGCGAGGCCGACCTTGTTGAACTGGAACGCCAGCTTGACGGTCTGGATCACGAACGTGGTGCTGCCGTTGGCGCCGGCCGTCATGATGTACGGGATCTCGAAGACCGACAGCGACCCGGAGATGACGAGCGTGACGCTCAGGCTTATCACCGGCTTGATGCCGGGCAGGATCAGGTGGCGAAACTGGTCCCACCGGTTGGCCCCGTCGAGGTCGGCCGCCTCGTAGATCTCACCGGGTATCGACTGGATCGCGCCGAGGAACAGCACGAAGTTGAGCCCGGTGTAGCGCCAGATCGACACCGACGCCAGCGACCAGTTGATCTTCTCCGGGTCACCCAGCCACAGGTGCTCGCCGTCGCCGCCGAAGACGCCCAGCACCGAGTCGAGCGTGCCGCCGGGCTGGAAGAAGTACATGAAGATGAAGCCGATGGCGACGCCGTTGACCAGGTACGGGAAGAACAGCACGCCCTTGAAGAAGTTGCGGAAGCGCGTGTCGAAGCTCAGCACGGTGGCGAAGTAGAGCGCCAGCGCCATCTGCACGACGCCGGCGGCCAGGTAGTACAGGCTGACGACGAACACGTGGAAGAGCTCGGGGCGGGTGAAGAGCTGGCTGTAGTTGTCGCCGCCGACGAACGGCTTCTCCGGGGAGAAGCCGTCCCACTCGGTCAGGCTGTAGAAGAACAGGTTGGCCACCGGCACGTACGTGAACGTCAGCAGGAACGCCAGCGGTACCGCCAGAAACAGCCACGGCGTCAGCGGGCGCCGCACGTCAAGAGCCGGCCGACTTGATGCCCGCCGCCCACTTCTTGTTGAGGTCGGCGAAGTAGGCGTCGAGGCCGCCGCCGGCCGCACCGCGCCCGATGTCGACGATCTTCTGGCGGTAGTCCGGCTTGTTCAGGCCGACCTCGGACTCGTTGTCGATCTTCGAGACCAGCGCGTTCTTCTCCTGGCTCAGCTGGACGAACTCGACGCCGCCGTCCTGGTACGCCTTGAGCGTGGCGGGCAGCTCGCCGCTCTTGAGCGTCGGCAGCAGGCTCTGGTCCCGCGCGTACGTGCTCTTGTCGACGAACCAGTCGAGCCAGGCGCGCGCCGCCTCCTTGTGCTGCGAGTGGATGCTCACGCCCTGCAGGTAGTCCGGGCCGATCAGCGAGCAGAACTTGCCGCCCACCTGCGCCGGGAACGGCATGAAGCCGATGTCGCCCGGGTCGGTGCCGGCCTGCTTCGCCGCGGTCTGCATCTGGGAGATCGCCCACGAGGCGAGCATCAGCGTGCCCACCTTTCCGGTCGCCATCTGGCTCTTCGCGCCGTCCCAGGTGGAGGTCGTCGGGTCCTTCTCGGTCAGCTGGTCACGCACCACGTCGTACAGCAGCGTGTCGATCTGGTTGAGCTCCTTGCCCGGTGCCCACGGCGCGGTGTCGGTGGCCAGGTTGTCGTTGGCCTTCACGTCGCAGCTGACCTCGCCCAGGTAGCTCTGCCAGGCGGTCAGCGGCCAGCCCTCGTGGTAGATCGTGCCGAGCGGCGTCGCCTGCGTCTTCGCCTTGATCTCCCGCAGGTCGGCGCGGAACTCGTCCATCGTCGTCGGCCACTTGGTGATCCCGGCCCGCGCCCACACCGGCTTGTTGTAGACGATGCCGGTCGCGTTGCCGTTGATGGCGACGCCGTAGACCTGACCGTCCACCGTGCCCTTGTCGACGAAGCGGTACTTGGCGTCCAGCTCCGCCGCGCCGCCGAGCGGGGCGAAGAACTTCGGGTAGTCGGTCACCGGGATCGCCGCGGGGATCATCAGCACGTCGCCGTACTTGTCGCTGTTCATCCGGATCTTGACGTCGCCCTCGTAGTCGACGATCGGCTCGAACTTGACGTGCACGTTGGGATACGTCTTGTTGAACTCGGCCGCGTACTTGTCGAGGGTGCCGTCGGCGGCGAGGTCCGTCTTGTGGGTGAGCACGGTGATGTCGCCGCTCACCGAGGCCGGGTCGCTCGCCACCGCGGCCGTGCCGCCCCGGTCGCCGCCACCACCCGAGCAGCCCGCCACCGCCAACGCCACGGCCAGCAGGGCCGCCGATCGCTTCCCCATGCGCCTTCTCCCGCCCGTTCACTTAAACGCTTCAGTTGGCCGCCCGAACAAACCGGCCACGTGGCCGGTTCGAGGAAAGTTACGCTGGTCGATCCGAATCGGTCAAGGGCTTGACTTAAGTGTTTAAGTGCCGCAGCATCCTGGACGCGCTCCCATTGATGGTCACCTCTCACTCCCAGAGGAGATCCTCATGAAACGTCGATCTGCCCTGCTCGCCTCCGGGGCCGCAGCGGCGCTGGTGACGTCGGCGATGGTCGCCGTCACGCTCCCCGCGGCGGCCGCCACCACCGGCTGTTCGGTGGCGTACGCCGTGCAGAGCCAGTGGCCGGGCGGCTTCACCGGCAGCGTCTCCATCACCAACCTCGGGTCGGCGCTGTCGAGCTGGACGCTGACGTTCGACTTCCCCAACGCCAGCCAGCGGGTCACCCAGGGCTGGAGCGCCACCTGGACGCAGTCCGGCACCCGCGTCTCGGCGGCCAGCATGAGCTGGAACGGCTCGCTGGGCACCGGCTCCTCGACGGCGATCGGGTTCAACGGCGCGTGGAGCGGCACCAACCCGGTGCCGACGTCGTTCGCGCTCAACGGCGTCGCGTGCACCGGCGCGGTCACCTCGCCGACCGTCGGGCCGACCACCGCGTCGCCGACCGCGCCGACCGTGCCGCCGACCACGCCGCCCACCAGCCCGCCGCCGGGTGGTGCCGCGCCCGCGCTGCGGGTCTCCGGCAACCGGATCGTCACCGCCGCCGGCGCCACGTACCGGCTGCTCGGCGTCAACCGGGCCAGCGGCGAGTTCGCCTGCGTGCAGGGCAAGGGCATGTGGGACAGCGGCCCGGTCGACCAGGCCTCGGTCAACGCGATGAAGGCGTGGAACATCCGCGCGGTGCGCGTCCCGCTCAACGAGGACTGCTGGCTCGGCCTCTCCGGCACGCCCAGCGGCGCCACGTACCAGCAGGCGGTCAAGGACTACGTCAACCTGCTGGTCGCCAACGGCATCAACCCGATCCTCGACCTGCACTGGACCCACGGCCAGTACACCGGCAACATCTCGGCCTGCGCGGACGTCAACGCCACCTGCCAGAAGCCGATGCCGAGCATGCAGTACACGCCGCAGTTCTGGACCGGCGTGGCCAACGCGTTCAAGGGCAACAACGCGGTGGTCTTCGACCTGTTCAACGAGCCGTACCCGGACGCCTCCAACAACTGGTCGGACATGCCCGCCGCGTGGCGCTGCCTGCGCGACGGCGGCACCTGCACCGGCATCACGTACGAGGTCGCCGGCATGCAGGACCTCGTCGACGCGGTGCGCGCGACCGGCGCCACCAACGTGCTCCTGGTCGCCGGCCTCACCTGGACCAACGACCTGACCCAGTGGCTGACCTACAAGCCGACCGACCCGCAGAACAACATCGTGGCCTCCTGGCACTCGTACAACTTCAACGCCTGCGTCGACACCGCCTGCTGGGACAGCCAGATCGGCGCGGTCGCCGCGCAGGTGCCGGTACACGCCGGTGAGATCGGCCAGGACACCTGCGCCCACGACTACATCGACCGGGTGACCGCGTGGCTCGACTCCAAGCGCCTCGGGTACACCGCCTGGACCTGGAACCCGTGGGGCTGCGGCAGCGGCAACGTGCTCATCACCGACTACAACGGCACGCCCACCAGCACCTACGGCGAGGGCTACAAGGCGCACCTGCTGTCGGTGACGCCGTGAGAAAGCTCGGCGCCGCGGTCCTCGCCATCCTGACCGCGGCGCTGGTCTTCACCGTGGCGAGGCCGGCGTTCTCGGCCCCCGCCCCGGTGCGGATCATGCCGCTCGGCGACTCCATCACCGCGGGCACCGGCTGCTGGCGGGCCTACCTGTGGAACAGGCTGCAGACCACCGGGTACACGAACATCGACTTCGTCGGTGGCGTGTCCGACGGCGGCGGCTGCAACCCGGGCTTCGCCTACGACCACGACCACGAGGGCCACGGCGGCTTCTCCGCCACCGGCATCGCGGACAACAACCAGCTCCCGCCGTGGCTGGCCGCGGCCAGGCCGGACGTCGTCGTCATGCACCTCGGCACCAACGACATGTGGGGCGGCTACATCCCGCTGCAGAACAAGCTGAACGCGTTCACCAAGCTCGTCGGCCAGATGCGGGCCAGCAACGCCAACATGAAGATCATCGTGGCCCAGATCATCCCGATGAGCGCGTCGGCCTGCGCCACCTGCCCGGCCGACGTGGTGGCGCTCGACAACGCGATCCCGGGCTGGGCGGCCGGCCTGACGACGGCCCAGTCGCCGATCGTGGTCGCCGACCTGTGGACCGGCTTCGACGCGGCCACCGACACCGGCGACGGCGTGCACCCGAACGACGCCGGGTACCGGAAGATGGCCAACAGCTGGTACCCGGTGCTGAGCCGGGTGCTCGACGGCGTCATCCCGCCGATACCAACGCCGTCGGTCTCCCCCACCCCCTCGCTCTCCCCGACGCCCTCGCCGTCGCCGACGGGCGGCGGTGGCGGGCGGTGCACCGCGACCTACCGCATCACGTCGCAGTGGACCGGCGGCTTCCAGGGCGAGGTGACCGTGACGAACAGCGCCACCACGGCCGCCACGGCCTGGACGGCGAGCTTCGCCTTCGCCAACGGCCAGCAGGTCACCCAGTCCTGGAACGCCACGGTGACCCAGAGCGGCACCTCGGTGACGGCCCGAAACGTCAGCTGGAACGGCGGGCTGGCCCCCGGCGCCTCGGCTACGTTCGGCTTCCTGGCCTCGTGGAACGGCACCAACACCGCTCCGACGCCCACCTGCACCACGACCTGACGCGACCGCCGGCGGCCTCGAACCGGGGCCGCCGGCCCGCCTCGCATGAGCATCGACGCTATGGCCGGGTTCCGGGCCCGGTGGTGGAGGAAGTGTGAAGATGCGGTGGTGAACGCACCGTCCTGCCCCACCCAGACCCGCCTCTACCAGGACGGCGCCGTGGTCGCCGAGGGCTTCCCCGCCGCCGAGGCGGTCGCGAAGCTCGACGCGCACCCCGACGCCGTCCTCTGGCTCGACCTGGACGACCCGGACGCCGCGGACCTCGCGGCCATCGCCGGCCCGTTCCACCTGCACCCGCTCGCCGTGGAGGACGCGGTGCAGGACCACGAGGCACCCAAGCTGCAGCGGTACCCCGGCCACATGTTCCTCAACGTCTACGCGCTCGACGTCGACGCGGAGGCCGACCGGCTCCGGCTCACCAAGCACGAGATCAGCGCGTTCGTCACCGAGCGGGCGCTGATCACCGTGCGCAAGTCGGCCGGCGACACCGCGCCGCTCGTCGGCCGGTGGGACGCCGACGCCGGGCTGATCGCCGCCGGCGGCGCCTCGTTCCTCCTCTACGGCCTGCTCGCCGTGATCGTCGACGGCCAGTTCGCGGTCGCGGCACGCGTCGACGCCGCGGTCGACGCCGTCGAAGACGCCCTGCTGGAGGAGGGCGGCGCGCCGAGGCCCGTGCGGATGCGCGGCGTGGCGCTGCGCAAGCTCGTCGCCACGATCCGGCGGGCGGTCGCGCCGATGCCCGACCTGGTCAGCCAGGCGATGCGCACCGACGACCGCAAGCTCGACGAGCAGGTGGCGCCCTACTACCGCGACGTCGAAGACCACGCCCGCCACACCGTCGACGAGGTCGAGCACCTCCGCGAGCGCATCGAGGGCGTCCTGCAGGCCGACCTCGCCGAGCAGGGCAACGTGCTCAACGACATCACCCGCAAGCTCGCCGCCTGGGCCGCGGTCATCGCCGTCCCGACCGCGCTGACCGGCTTCTTCGGCCAGAACCTCCCCTACCCCGGCTACGAGACCACCTGGGGCTTCGTCGCGAGCACGGTCATCATCGCCTGCTCCGCCCTCGGCCTGTACCTCTACCTGCGGCGCCGCGGCTGGCTCTGACGGAGGGGTCAGGGGTGGCCCCTAGGGTCTCTCCGCGATGCCACCACGGGCCCGGATAGCAGCAAAATCGGGCCCGGGGCTCCTTCAGGTCGTGAGGGGTTCGAGTAGGGCGACTGTCGGCAGCCGGTGGAAGTGGCGGGCCCAGTCGAGCGGGGTGGCGTCGAAGCGGCGGTCGCGGAGGTTGGGGTCGGCGCCCAGGGCCAGGAGCTGGCGGGTGAGCGCGACGTCGCCGTTGCCGGCGCTGTGGTGCAGGGCTGTCTCCCAGGCCTCCTCGACCGGCGCGTCGCCGCGGCCGTAGGCGTTGACGTCGAAGCCGAGCTCCGCCAGCAGCGCCACGGTCTCGGCGGAGGCCTGGGTGGCGGCCCACACCATGAGGCCCGGCCGGTCGCGGCGGGCCTGCTCCACGGCGGCGGGATGGTCGGCGCGGATCCGGTCCACTGTGGATCGGTCGGCTTGGAACGCGGCGGCGATGAGGTCGCGCACCGGGTCGGGGCCGGGCGGCGTGGCGCCCTGGGCCAGCAGGTAGTCGGCGGTCTCCGCGTCGCCGCTGAGCCGGGCCAGCTCGACCGCCGTGCGGCCGTCGCCGGGGCTCCACGCGGGACCGTCGCCGACGAACGGCGAGCGGAAGTCGACGCCGTGCTCGACCAGCAGGCGCACGCGGGCGGGCTGGTGGTGTTCGACCGCCCAGCGCAGCAGGATGCGCAGCATGCGCTCGGGCGTGGGCAGCTGCCCGATCCGGTCCTTCCAGGTGCCGCCGTCGCCGGTGCCCAGCCCGTACTCGAACAGCAGCTCCAGGTGCGAGTCGTCCGCCGCGAACATCCGGTTGTACAGGGTCTGCGCGTCGTTGGGGTCGGCGCCCGCGTCGAGCAGGAGGCGGGCCAGCGCCTGCCAGTGCGGGTGGCGGGGCTGGCGGCGACTGCCCAGCTCGCCGTCGCCGAACACCCCGGTCAGCACCGTGAACGGGGACGGAAGCGCGTCGAAGAGGTAGCCCTCGTCCGGGTCGGCGCCGGCGTCGAGCAGCTGCTGGGCGACCGCGAGTACGCGTTCGGCCGGCACGGCCGGGTCGAACCGCGAGTAGGCGAGGTAGAACAGTGGCCGCCACCCGAACGGGCCACCCCGCTCGGCCACCCGCCGCGGCCGCTCGGCGAGCAGCCGGCCGACGTCGTCCGGGCGGGCGGCGGCCGCGGCGGCCCAGATGTTCGCGGTGGTGAGGTCGGGGTACTCGGCCAGCAGCTGGCGGGCCCGGGCCCAGCGCGGCGGGCCGTCGTCGCGGCCGTACGTCAGGCAGGCCAGGCGGCAGAACTCCTGCGCCGGGTCGTCCGCGGGCGCGGCGGCCAGGCCGGTCACCCAGCCGTGCTCGGCCACGGCCTCCAGGTATCGGGTGAGGCGCGGCCAGCTGGGGAAGCCGTATTCGCGGGCGAGGACCGCCTGCGCCGCGCTGAGCTGGAGCCCGCTCGCGTCGGCGGGCGCGCCACCGGGGTGGTGGCGGGCCAGCCGCGCCAGGGCGTCGGGGTCGCCGGCCCGCGCGGCCCGCTGCAGGGCACGGGCCTGCCGGCGGAAGCTGTCGAGGTGGGGACGGTCGGGCATGTCCAGGGTCGGCACGATGGCCTCCTCTCGTCTGCCTGATGTCCGCTCGGTCAGGCCGAAAGGAGTGCGATCGTGACGCGCAAGTGCTCACGCCAGGTGGGCTGAGCCCATTTCCGCGGACCGGTGGCTCCCTGGCAGCCACCCGCCATCCTAGCGGCTACGTCGTGGAGGCCGCGTAGATGGCGGCGGTCGAGGCCTCGAGCGACATGTCGAACTCCTCGTCGCTCTGCTGCCGCGACAACCCCTCGGTGAGCGCCCGCGAGAAGCTGGCGACCAGCCCGTGGTTGCGCGCCAGCCGCGCGCAGGCCTCCTCCCGCGAGTAGCCGCCGGACAGCGCGACGACGCGGAGCACCTTCGGATGGCGGATCAGGTCGGCGTAGAGGTCGTCCTCGCTCGGGATGGTGAGCTTGAGCATGACCTGCCGCCCCTCGGGCACACCGGACAGGCGCTCGGTGATCCCGGCCTTGAGCAGCCGCTCGGCCTCCTCCTTCTCGTCGCTGGCGATGTCGACCTCGGGCTCCAGGATCGGCACGAGCCCGGCGTCCAGGATCTGCCGGCCGTACGTGAACTGCTGATCGAGGACGGCGTCGATGCCCTTCGGGTCGGCGCGCGCGATGAACGACCGCATCTTCGTGCCGAACACCTGGGCGCGGACCGCGCGCTCCAGCAGGCCGTCGAGCCTCGTGAACGGCTTCATCAGCCGCACCCCGTCACCCTCGGCCGCCAGGCCCTCGTCGACCTTGACGAAGGGGACCACGTTCTTGTGCTCCCAGAGGTATCGCGGCGTCGGCATGCCGGCCACCTCACGGTCCATCGTCTGCTCGAAGAGGATCGCGCCGAGAATCCGCTCGCCGCCGAAGGCCGGCGCCGTGATGATCCGGCCACGGAACTCGTGCATCAGGTCGAACATCTTCTCCTTGTCGCCGGAGTAGGCCGACTCGGGCACGCCGTAGTGCTCCAGCGCCTTCGGCGTGCTCCCGCCACTCTGGTCCAGCGCCGCGACGAAGCCGGCACCGCGGCCCACCTTCTCCACCTGCGTCTCGTTCATGGGACACCCCCTTTCTCGGCGTCATACCCACAGACCGGGCCGGGCAAGACTCGGCGGGTGGGGCTTGGTGCGCGGACCTGGCAGCGGGGGCCGGGGGTTTCGGCGAGCGCCGGCGAGCCGCCGGCCACCGCGGTCTCCGGCGGGAGCAGCGGCCCGCCGCTGACGCGGACCCGGGAAACTCCCTTCGAAAGTTTCGGTGCCCGGAAGGGCGAGCACAGGCGGTTGACGAGGGCTACCGATCGACCATAGTTTATGGCTGCCTCCGGAAAACTCTCGGAAGGAAGACTCATGAAGCTACGCGCCGCGGTCGCCTGCCTGGCGGTCTCCGCCACCATCCTCGCGTTCGCGCCGGGGTCCGCGCGGGCGGACGACGCCGGCGACACGATCAGCTTCCGGCAGCGGCTGCAGGCGATCGACGGGCTCGGGTTCGCCGCGGCGTTCCAGCGGGCGACGCTCCTGCGCGGCGACCGCGGCCTCTCCCCCGAGAGCACGCAGGCGGTGCTCGACCTGCTCTTCGACCGGAAGACCGGCGCGGGCGCCTCGATCGTGCGGATCGGGATCGGGTCGTCGACCGACAACGTGTACGACCACATGAGGACGATCGAGCCCACCGACCCGGGCGGCCCGGACGCCAAGCCGACCTACGTGTGGGACGGTGACGACGGCGCGCAGGTGTGGTTTACCAAGCAGGCCCAGCGATACGGCGTGAAGCGCTTCTTCGCCGACGCGTGGAGCGCGCCCGGCTTCATGAAGACCAACGGCACCGACGTCCAGGGCGGCGAGCTCTGCGGCGTGCCGGGCACGGCGTGCGCGAGCGGCGACTGGCGGCAGGCCTACGCCAACTACCTCACGCAGTACCTGCGCTTCTACCGCCAGGAGGGCATCCGCATCACCGACCTGGGCTTCACCAACGAGCCCGACTGGACCGCCTCGTACGCCTCGATGCGCTTCACGCCGGCGCAGGCCGCCGACTTCGTCAAGATGCTCGGGCCGACGCTGCGCCGGAGCGGGCTGCGCACCGGGCTTGTCTGCTGCGACTCGTTCGGCTGGCAGCAGCAGGCCGCGTACACCGCCGCGATCGAGGCCGACCCGGCCGCCGCGCGGGAGGTCGCCACGCACACCGGGCACATGTACGCCAGCCGTCCCACCACCCCGCTGCCCACCGGCAAGCCGACCTGGATGACCGAGTGGAACCCCAGCGGCACCACCTGGAACGAGGCCTGGGACGACGGCACCGCGTACGCCGGTTTCGCGGTCGCGGAGAGCATCCACCAGACGTTCGCCGAGGCCAACGCCAACGCGTACGTCTACTGGGTGGCCATGTCGCTCGGTGCCACGCGGGCGTTCATCCAGCTGCCCAACGAGGGCGACGGCTACCGCGTCTCCAAGCGCCTGTGGGCCTTCGCGGCATACTCGCGCTTCATCCGGCCGGGCGCGGTGCGGGTGACCACGCGGGTGGCCGACCCGCTGGTGAAGGCGACCGCCTTCCGCAACCGGGACGGGTCGATGACCGTGCAGCTGCTCAACACCGGCACGGCGACGGCGAGCACCACCTTCAAGACCGACACGCTCGTCCACCGCACCACCACCTACCTCACGGACGAGACCCACTCGCTCGAACGCGTCGCGGACAGCCGTTCGCACGGCGGCACCCGCCGCATCCCGGTGCTGCTGCCCGCGCGGTCGCTGACCACGCTCGTACTCAGCTGAATCTCCCCGTGTGGAACGTCAGATCCCTAGCCGCTTTCCAGGATGCGTTTGAGGTTGGCCAGGTCTTTGGTGTTGGCGCGGCGGATCGCGGCGGTCATCACCGGCGCGGCCACGCGCGCGAAGCCGGTGGGCTCGCCGCGGTTGCGCAGCGTCATCCTGGTGCCGGCGTCGCCGACCGCCGCCCACGTGTAGGTGGTCTCCATCGGGAAGGGGCCCTGGGCGGTGCGCATGACGAGCTTTCGGTCCGGTGCAAGCTCGACGATCTCGTACGTGTACGCGAGCCGGCGCCCCAGGAAGTGCGCGACGAAGTCCATCTTGGACCCGACCTCGGCCGGGGGCGGGGTCTGCCAGCGGACCGACTCGATGTTCGCGTACCAGTGCGGGGCGTTGGCGGGGTCGCCGGCGTACGCGGCCACGGTGCCGACGGGGCGGGCGATGACGATCTCGGTGACGACGTCTACGGCCATGCGTGACCCCTCGCTCAGAAGTCGAAGAACGGCTCGCGGCGGCCGGTCTCCAGATACGCCTTCAGCGACAGCAGCATCTGCGCCCAGCCCACCGTGACGATCCGGAACATGTCGTCGACCCGCGGGAAGCCGGCGTGGTCGAAGCGGACCACAGCACCGGTGTCGGTCTTCTCGACCGCCCACACGAGGCGGGTCCGCTCCCAGCCGGGCGGGCCACCGGTGCAGTCCCACTCGACACGGGTCGGCTCGTCGGCGACGGCGACGCGCATGTCCCAGGTGAACGGCGCGTCCGGGAAGCTCATCCGCAACGTGTCGCCCACCGCCGCGCCGGACACCTCGGCCCGGCTGGTCCACCAGCCGGTGATGCCGTCGCGCGTGGTCAGCGCCGGGTATGCCACCGTCGCGTCGACGCCGTCGATCTGGATGAGGTGATGCATGTCCGCCATGGCTCGTCACCTTCCTCGTCGCGCTAATGTTTAGCCGTCACTAAAATAACTCTGCGCAAGCACCGCTGGCAAGCTTTAGTCTCGACGTAAACTCGGAGGGCCATGGACGCCGTCAAGGTCATCGCCGAGCCGCGCCGCCAGGAGCTCCTGCGGCTGTGCTGGGAGTCCGAGCGCTCCGCCGGCGACCTCGCGGCCCGGTCCGACATCACGTTCGGCGCGGTGTCCCAGCACCTCAAGGTGCTGCGCGACGCCGGGCTCGTTACTGTCCGCAAGGAGGGCACTCGCCGCTTCTACCGGGCCGACCGCACGGCCCTGGGGCCGCTGGCCGCCTATCTTGAAGCGAAGTGGGAGCGGCAGCTCGACCGGCTGGCGAGCCTGGCCGAGGCCGCCGAGACCGAAGGGCGTGATCAGGCGTGAGCCAGGACGTCGTCACCGTCGAGCGGCGCATCAAGGCGCGGCCGGCCACGGTGTTCTCGTTCTTCACCGACCGCGACCGGTGGCTGTCGTGGCAGGGCGTCACCGCCGAGATCGACCCCCGGCCCGGCGGCGTGTTCCGGATGAACGTGCGCGGCGACGGCTGGGCGTCGGGCCGGTTCGTCGTGGTCGAGCCGCCGCGGCGGATCGTGTTCACCTGGGGCTGGGAGGGCGACGACTCGCCCGTGCCGCCCGGTTCGAGCACGGTCGAGGTGCTCCTCGAGCCCGAGGGCGACGGCGGCACGAGGCTCACGCTCATCCACAGTGGACTCCCGTTTCCCGCCGTCGGCATGCACCGCGACGGCTGGCACCACTACCTGGACCGGCTCACCGTCCGCGCCTCGGGCGGCGACCCCGGCCCCGACCACACAGCGGGCGGGCACGCCCAGAGTGAGGGCGGCGGCTCCGACCCAGGGACGCACGCCCCGCCGAGGGGGGCCGGAGCCAGGGAGACGCGATGAAGTGTTCGGGGGGTTGGGCGCCTCGCTGGGGGGCGCTCGCCGGAGTGGGTCAAGGGCCTTCCCACCGCATCGAGGCCGTCCGAGCCCACCTGCTGGAGCGCGCGGGCGAGCCGGCATCCGCACGCGCCGCCTACCTGAAGGCCGCGCGGATGACCGCCAGCGAACCGGAACAGCGCTACCTCACCCTCCGCGCCGCCGCCCTCAGCCCCGATCCTTCAGGCAGATGTTCCCGGGTCCGCGTCAGCGGCGGACCGCCGCTCCCGCCGGAGACCGCTCCGGCCGGCGGCTCGCAGGGCTCGCCGAAACCCCCGCCCTCCGCTGCCACCCCCGCGCGCCAAGCCCACCCCAGTGATCGTTGGCAGTGGGCACTGTGAGGTCAGCGTTTGTCCACAATGTCCTGGTCCGCCAAGACGGCGCCGACCGAGCCAGACGGACCCCGATCGCGGGCAGTAGCCGCCGCGCGGCACCAGATTCGCGATCTAGAACGGTTAGGGCGCTATATCGACCCTAACCGTTCTAGATCCACACCCATGGCCCGAATCTGATTACGCTACGTTACCGGCCGTGCGGCGGCACCCGCACATTTCAGCCATTTTGGGGCACCCTGCGATGTCCGTCGTGGTCCAAGCCGCTCCCCGTGGCCGCACCCGTCCGTGCGGCTGGCCACGCGCCAAAGGATCCCGGCGCACACAGGCCCGGGCAGGGGTGAGATTGCCCAGACTCGCAGGGTGAGGCCGCGGGAGCAGCGGTCGGGACCACGACGGGCATCGCGGTAGCCCAAATCTCCTTGTTTGAAACGGGTTTCGACGCCACGAAGACGTCGGTCACCCCGACTCCGAAAGGGCTCTAGTCGCCGTCGGCGGAGGGTGAGTCGGCGCCGCCGTCGGGTGAGCCGCCCGCGGACCAGGCGCCGCCGTCCGCCCTTGTGCCGCCGGTGCGGGCGACCCGGTAGCGCCGGGCGAAGTCCGGGTCGAGTGCCCACAGGGCGGACCCGCCCCAGAGGGCGACGCTCAGCGCGGCCTCGTCCGGGGTGGTGGGCGTGATGTGGCGGTGGCGCTCGCGGGCGGCGCGGAGGAGGCGTTCGCCAACGGTGGTGCGCTCGGGGACGTGGCCGAGGGCCCAGATCGGGAGGGCCAGCGCACCCGTGGCCAGCGCGAAGAGGCTGGCCGGGCCCGAGCGCGGGTCGAGGTAGGAGAACGCCAGCAGCAGCGTGCCGATCCACCACGCGACGGCAAGCAGGCCCGTCAGCCAGACCAGGCAGCCGCGCTCGGGCGAGCCGGTGCCGCCCGGGGTGGCGACGACCCAGCCGGCGCGGCGCAGGCGTCGGGGCAGCGGGGCGGTCAGGGGCGCCACCGCGGCGTGCAGCGACACCGGCCAGCGCCAGCCCTCGCGGGCGGCTTTGTAGATCGCGCTCTCCAGGGCGGGGCGGGCGGTCGGCGGTGGGCCGGCGACGGTGAGCGTGCCGCCTGCGGCGTCCACCGCGCCGGCCTGGCGCAGCGCGGCCACGGCGGAGAGGACGACGCGCCACGTGCCGCCGGCGAGGTAGGCAAGGTCGGCGGTGCCCGGCGGGTCTGGCGGCGGCGTGCCGCGGCGGGTGAGGCGTCCGGTACGTAGCAGGTGGCGGCCGATCAGCGCGGCGGCGACCGGCAGCGCCATGGCGGCCAGCGCGGCCCTCTGGTCCACGGCAGCGATTGTGGTGTACGCGCGCCAGCTACCCCGGCAGGGCGGGCAGCGGTGCCGAGTAGAGCCAGGCGCGGAAGAGGTCGCCCAGCGGGCGGGCGGCGACCCGCTCGGCCAGCGCGGTGAAGGCGGGCGTGGTGACGGTGCCGTGGCGGTGTTCGGCGACCCAGCCGCGCAGGATGCGGAAGAACCGCTCGTCGCCGACCTCGCGGCGCAGCACGTGCAGGGTCAGCGCGCCGCGCTTGTAGAGCCGCTCGTCGAACATGCGGGCCACCCCCGGGTCGGCGACGCGCAGGTCGGCCGGGCGGGCGGCGAGCCGGGCGTGCCACATCCTCGCCAGCGCGTCCACCGGCGGGCCGCCGGAGACGCCGGACCAGAGCCACTCCGCGTACGTCGCGAAGCCCTCGTTGAGCCAGATGTGGCGCCAGTCGGCCACGGTCAGGCTGTTGCCGAACCACTGGTGGGCCAGCTCGTGCGCCACCAGCCGCTCGTGGGTGCGCCGCCCGTCGACGTGGTTGGCGCCGAAGACGGACATGCTCTGCGCCTCGATCGGGTCGTCGAGGTCGTCACCGGTGACGACGACAGCGTACTCGGCGAACGGGTACGGCCCGAAGAAGCGCTGCATCGCCTCCATCATCTCGCCCTGGCGGCCGAAGTCGTGGGCGAAGCGCTGCCGCAGCCGCGTCGGCACGGCCGCCCGCTGCGCCGGCCCTCCACTGTAGAGGTTTACCCGATCATACCGTCCTATCTGGACGCTCACGAGGTAGGCGGCGGTCGGCTGCGGCAGGTCGTAGACCCACGCCGTCGTGCTCGCGCTCCGCCGCCGCTCGACGAGCATTCCGGTGGCGACGACGGTGTACGGCGTCGGGGCGGTCACCGCGATGCGGTAGCTGGCCTTGTCGGCGGGGTGGTCGTTGCACGGAAACCAGGACGGCGCGCCGACCGGCTGGCTGGCGACGAGCACGCCGTCGGACAGCTCGTCCCACCCGATGTCGCCCCACCGCCCGCTGACCGGACGGGGTCGCCCGCCGTAGCGCACCTCGACCCGGAACTCCGCGCCCTCCTCCACCGCCCGCGCCGGCCGCACCCGCAGCTTGTGGCCCACGTGGGTGAACTTCGCGGCCACCCCGTCGACCGCCACGTGGCTGACCCGCAGCCCGGCCAGGTCGAGGCTGAAGCGGGACAGCCCGTGGGTGGCGACGGCAGTGACGGTCGCCTTGCCGGTGAGCCGGTTGGTGGTGATCCGGTAGTCGAGGTCGAGGTCGTAGTGGCTGGTGCGGTAGCCGCCGTTGCCGTGTTCCGGGAGGTACGGGTCGCCGGAGCGCTCCGCGCCGGGCTGTGCGGCGCCCGTCATTCCCGCGAGCGGGCCGGCCACGCGGCGATCGGGTTGCCGAGCCAGCGCGTGTCGGCCGGCACCGTGTCGCCGCGGGTCACCAGCGAGCCGGGGCCGACCGTGGTCCGCGCGCCGATCGTGGCGCCGGGCAGCACGATGCCGTGCGGGCCCAGCGTGGCACCGGGCGCCAGCGTCACCTCGTCCATACTCATGATCCGATCATGGAACAGGTGGGTCTGCACGACGCACCCCCGGTTGACCGTCGCCCCGTCACCCAGGCGGACGAGGTCGGACTCCGGCAGCCAGTACGTCTCCAGCCACACCCCACGGCCGATCTTCGCGCCCATCGTACGCAGCCAGCCGGTGAGCACGGGAGTGCCGGTGGCCGCGGGCACCAGCCACGGCACGGCGAGCACCTCGACGAACGTGTCGGCGAGCTCGTTGCGCCACACGAACGAATCCCACAGTGGACGGTCGCCGGTCCGGAACCGCCCGACCAGCAGCCACTTCATGGCGGTGGCGGTCGCGGCGGCCAGCACGCCGGCGGCCAGCAGCACCGCGCCGGAGAGCGCTCCCGCGGCCACCGCGCCGAGCGCGTGCCAGATCGCGGCGAGCGCGCCCAGGACCAGCACGGCGAGGGCGCCGGCACACGCCACCGGTACCAGCCGGAAGAGCTCGACCACCGCGCGGGCCGCCTTGAGCCGGACCGGCGGGGAGTACGTGCGGCTGCTGTCCGCCTCCCCGGGCGAGCGGCGCAGCGGCATCGGCGGCATGCCCAGCCACGAGGAGCCCTTCTTGGCCTTGCGCGGCGCCGAGGAGAGCACGCCGACGAGTCCCCGCTTGGGCACCGAGTGTCCGGGGGCGGCCATGCCGGAGTTGCCGAGGAACGCCTGCTTGCCGATCCGCGTGGGCGCCACGTGCAGCCAGCCCTGCCGCAGCTCGTAGGTGGCCACCATCGTGTCGTCGGCGAGGAACGCGCCGTCGGCGACGGTGGTCATCTTCGGCAGCGCGAGCACGGTGGAGGCCTCCACGCCCCGGCCGACCTTGGCGCCGAGCAGGCGCAGCCAGGTGGGTGTGAGCACGCTCGCGTACAGCGGGAAGAGCCCCACGCGGGCCATGCCCATCAGCCGCTCGGTCGCCCACACCTGCCAGGCGACCCGGCTGTGCACCGGGTGGTAGCCGGCGCGCAGTCCCACGCTCAGCGCCCGCACGGCGACGAGCACGATCAGCGCGTAGCCGGCCACGTAGGCCAGCGCGGCCAGCGGCACGGCGGCGAGCGCGGCGGTCACCGCGCCGCCGAGCGTGCCGGCGCCCGCCGACGCGCGGGCGAGGATCGCGATCCCGGGCAGGGCCGCCAGGGCGGGCAGCGTGCCGAGCAGGAACGAGGTGACCCCGTACATCGCGACCCACCGGCGGGAACGGGTCGGGCGGCGGGCCGGCCAGGTGTGCGCGCTCTTGCCGGCACGGATCGCCGGGGCGCCCTCCCACCGCTGGCCGGCCGGCACCGATCCGCGCACGGTCGAGCCGGGGCCGATCTCCGCGCCCTTGCCGACCCGCACGCCGGGCAGCAGCGTGCCGCGCGCGCCGATCCGCGCACCGGCGCCGACCCACGTGTATCCGATGTGGACGGCATCGCCGTCGACCCAGTAGCCGGAGAGGTCGACCTCGGGCTCCACGGCCGCGCCCCGGCCCAGCTTGAGCAGGCCGGTGACCGGCGGCGCCGAGTGCAGGTCGACGTCGCGGCCGATGTCGGCGCCGAGCGCCCGCGCGTACCGGATCATCCAGGAGGCGCCCGCCACGCTTGTGGCGCCGCTGAGGTCGGCGAGCCGTTCCGCCGCCCACAGTCGCAGGTGGACACTCCCGCCGCGGGGGTAGCTGCCGGGCCGTACGCCGGACAGCAGCAGCCGCGCCCCGCCGGCCGAGATGGCGATGCGGCCGACCGGGCTGAAGAGCACGAACCAGCCCAGCGCCACCCACCACCAGGAGACGGCCGGCGCCCACGGGGTGCCCAGCAGCTTGGCGACGGCGGCCACCACGGTCAGCCAGCGCAGGCCGACGATCGTCAGCAGGGGTGCCATGAGCAGCGTCTGGATCACGCCGGCCCGGCGGGGCGTGGGGGCGATGTCCCGTTTCGTCGTGGCGCTCGCGGTCTCGCGCTCGTCGAGCGCCGCCGCCAGGTCCTTGAGGCGCGGGTGCTGGTAGAGCTCGCCCACCGACACGTGCGGGTGGCGGGTGCGGATCCGGGCGACGAGCTGCGCGGCGGCGAGGCTGCCGCCGCCGCTGCGGAAGAAGTCGGCGTCCGGCTCGGTGGGACGCACGCCCAGGATCTCGGCCCACCCCTCGGCGAGCCATTCCTCGCTCGCCGTGAGTGCCGCCGGTCCGGCGTCCACAGTGGGCAGTGGCCAGGGCAGCGCGTCCCGGTCGACCTTTCCGGAGGTACGCGTCGGGAGCGCGTCGACGACCGCGAGCAGCGGTACGAGGGCGGCGGGCAGCCGCTCGTGCAGCCGGGCGGCGGCCGCGTCCGCGTCGAAGGTGGCACCCTCCAGGACGGTCACGTAGCCGACCAGGAGCTGGTTGCCGGCCTTGGTGCGGCGCACCGCCGCGGCCGCCCCGGCGACGTCGGGCAGCGCCCGCAGCGCGGCGTCGACCTCGCCCAGCTCGATCCGGCGGCCGCCGAGCTTGATCTGCTCGTCGTTACGGCCGACGAAGACCAGCCCCTCCGGCTCGGCGCGCACGATGTCGCCGCTGCGGTAGGCGCGCTCCCAGCCGAGCGAGGGCAGCGGGGCGAACCGCTCCGCGTCCTTCGCCTCGTCGAGGTAGCGGGCCAGCCCCACGCCGCCGATCACCAGCTCGCCCGTGCCACCCATCGGCACCGGCTCGCCGGCCGGGTCGACGACCGCGAGCCGCCAGCCGGCCAGCGGCAGGCCGATCCGCACCGGGCCGTCGCCGGTGAGCCGGGCGGCGCAGGCCACCACGGTCGCCTCGGTCGGGCCGTAGGTGTTCCAGACCTCGCGGCCGGGGACGGCGAGGCGCTCGGCGAGCTCCGGCGGGCAGGCCTCGCCGCCGAAGATGAGCAGCCGCACGCCGTCGAGCGCCTCCGCGGGCCACAGCGCGGCGAGCGTCGGCACCGTCGACACCACGCTGATGCGGCGCTCGGCCAGCCAGGGACCGAGGTCGACGCCGCCGCGCACGAGCGACCGCGCGGCCGGCACGAGGCACGCGCCGTGCCGCCAGGCCAGCCACATCTCCTCGCAGGACGCGTCGAACGCGACCGACAGCCCGGCCAGCACCCGGTCGCCCGGGCCGATCGGCGCCGCGGTGAGGAAGAGCGCGGCCTCGGCGTCGACGAACGCGGCCGCGGACGCGTGGCTGACCGCGACGCCCTTCGGCCTGCCGGTGGAGCCGGAGGTGAAGATGATCCACGCGTCGTCGTCGGGGCGCGGCTCGTTGCCGGCCGCGCGGATGCTCACCGCCCCGCCGTCGCCGAGCACCGCGCACACGCCCGCCTCGGTGAACACGAGGTCCGCGCGCTCGTCGGGGTCGTCGGCGTCGACCGGCACGTACGCCGCGCCGGAGGCGAGCACGCCGAGGATCGCGACGTAGAGCTCGGCCGTGCCGGAGGAGATCCGGATCCCGACCCGGTCGCCGCTGCCGATGCCCACCGCCGCCAGCCTGTCGGACACGGCCGCGACCTCGGCGGCCAGCCGGCGGTAGTCGTACACCTCCACGCCGTCGTCGATGGCGGGCGCGTCCGGGTGGCGGGCGACCGTCTCGGCGAAGACGTCCAGCAGCGTGCGCGGGTCGGGCACGCGCTCGGACGCGAACACGGCCGGGGCGGCAACGGGCAGCACGGGAGTCAGGGTCATCGCGCACCTTTCCGGACGGACGCCAGAGGGGCGCGCGGCCAGCCGTTAAGCCTACGGCAGATGAACTCGACGTAACGCCCGTATGTCCCGTTCGTGTTCGCCGCCACACGAGGCGCGGGTCACGCGGGGCGCTCGTACACGATCTCCAGGCCGTCCTCCTCGTCCCACTGCTCGCCGGTCTTGACGAAGCCGTACTGCGAGGCCAGCCGGTACGAGGGCTCGTTGTCGGGCCGGATGCTCACCCGCACGCGGTGTACCTCCGGCTCCTGGGCGGCCCGCGCGAGGAGCGCCTCCAGCGCGGCGCGCGCGTAACCCCGGCGGCGCTGTGCCGGGTCGACGCTGTAGCCGATCTCCACCATCCCGTCGGCGTCCGGCGGCCCGTGGTAGCCGGCCTTGCCGACGGCGAGCCGCCGGTGCTCGTCCCAGATGATCCCGGTCACCCAGGCGCCGGTCGCCGGGTCGTCCTCGAACTGCTTGAGCCGCATCCCCCACACCCCGCGGCACTCCGGGCCAGCGAGGTAGTCCGAGAGCGGCACCGGGCTCACCGCGTTTGCCGAGGCCAGGTCGCCCGCCGCGAGGGCCCGGAACGCGCGGCCGTCGAGATGCACGATGCGCACCAGCGGCCGGGAGTCTGCATCAGTCATCAGGCAGAGGGTAACGCCGCCTCGTACCGTGGGGCGGGGGCGCCGACCTCATATTCCCGTGCGGTGTCTCGTCGGACCCGCGGAGGGCAGCCGCGACCGAGGGAGACACCATGAGCAGCCAGGACGAGCCTCTCGACCCGACGCTGAGCGCGATCATGAGCGAGCGGCAGCAGCTGATCAACCTGGCTTACCGGCTGCTCGGCTCGCTGGCCGACGCCGAAGACGTGGTGCAGGAGACGTACGCCCGCTGGTACGCGATGTCCCGGGAGCGGCAGGATGCGATCGAGTCGCCCGGCGCCTGGCTGACGACGGTGGCCAGCCGCATCTGCCTCGACCTGCTCGGCTCGGCGCGGGCCCGCCGCGAGCGCTACATGGGCGAGTGGCTTCCGGAGCCGGTGCCCGGGCCGGCCGACTGGGTCAGCGGGCGGTCGACCGCGATCAGCGCCGACCCGGCCGACCGGGTCACCCTCGACGAGTCGATCAACATGGCCTTCCTCGTCGTGCTGGAGTCGATGACCCCGGCCGAGCGGGTCGCGTTCGTGCTGCACGACGTGTTCCGCTACCCGTTCACCGAGGTGGCCGAGATCGTCGGCCGCACCCCGGCCGCCTGCCGCCAGCTGGCCTCCTCGGCCCGCCGCCGCATCCGCGCATCGCACGTGCCCCCGACCCCGCCGGCGGAGCGCGCCGGCATCGTGCGGGACTTCCGGCAGGCGTGGGAGGCGAAGGACATCCAGGCGCTCATCGGCATCCTCGACCCCGACGCCACGGCGGTCGCCGACGGCGGCGGCCTCGTCCGGGCCGCGCTCGAACCGATCCTGGGCGGCGAGCGGGTCGCGCGCTACTTCGCCGACCTCGCTAGCCGGGTCACCGCCATGACGCTCCTGGAGCGCACCGTCAACGGCCAGCCCGGCCTGGTCGGCGAGATGGACGGCGTCGTGGAGGTGGTGATCGCGTTCGACATCGTGGGCGGGCGGATCAAGCACATCTGGGCGATCCGCAACCCCGAGAAGCTCCGCCCGTGGTCGTCGGGCTGACGCCTCTCACCGGCCCGGCATCGCGGCTTCGACCTCGTACCAGGTGGCCGGGTCGTCCCACTTCGCGAACGTCATGCCGGCGACGACCCGCTCCATCTCGCCTACCGTCATGCCGCCGCTGCCCACGTCGACCCTGAACGCGCCGAAGTCGACCACGCAACGGCGACCGTCGACGAGGTCGGTGCAGTCGGCGGGACGGCCGGCCATCGTGCGGTCGGCCCGCCAGTCGCGCCGGTCGGCGGCGGACCACTCCTCGACGACGATGTCCAGGGCACCGAGGCGACCGCCCTGGCTTTCGAACTGCACCACCCGGCGCGATTCGGCCTGCGAGACGTGGAACGGCTTGTACCCGGCGGGCAGGTAGCCGAGCCGGTACGGGATCTTGGCCGGGTACGGCGCGGTGAACCGCACGGCCTCGGCCAGCGCGATCAGGGTCTCCCGGGAGAGGGCCGGCGACGACGTACTGGTGATGACCGCCCAGGCGTCGGGCGCGTGCTCCCAGCGGATGGTGCTCTCCTTGTCGCGGTCGGAGTACCAGGCGGGCGCCCCGTTCACCGCCACCCGCTCCGAGTCCGGGGCGGCGTCCCAGCCGCCGGGGTAGACCTTGGCGTCCGCCCCGGGGGAGTACACGACCAGGTGGGCGGCGGGCCGGCCGGCCCGCTGGATGGTCGCCGTCTGCAGCTTCGCGTTGAGCGCCATCGGCCCGATCTCGTAGCCGGCGGCTGATACCGGGCTGAGCGTGAAGGCGAACGGCGGGCGCGGACCGCTCGGGACCCGCGCCGATGGCGTGGGCGACGCGGCGGCCTGGACGCCGCGCTCGGGGAGCGGGCTGTCAGCGGCCCACAACTGCCGCGCCGTCACGGGCAGGGCCACGGCGAGGGCGGCGGCCGCCGCGACCGCGCCGACCGCCCGCTGGCGGCGCCGCCTGGCCACGGCCTGCCGCGCCCCTTCGAGTACGAGATGCTGCTCCGGCGCAAGGTCCTCCCGGGCGGCGAACAGGGCTCGCAGGTCTTCCTCGGTACGCATCACACGTCCTTCGCTACGAGGGTGGCTTTGCGGTGCAGGTCGACGGGGTCGAGCTCGACGCGAAGCGTGGCCAGTGCCCGTGCGGCGTAGCCGCGCACGGTGCCGGGCCGGCAGCCCAGCACGTCCGCGATCTCGCCGTCGGAGAGCCCCTCGTAGTAGCGAAGGACCAGCACCGCCTGCTGGCGGCGGGGCAGCCGGGCGAGCTCGGTGAGCAGCGCGTCCCGCTCGGCGTGGACGCTCGGCGCGTCCCGCTCCGCGGAAGCCGACACCGGCCGCTGCTCGTCCGTGACCCGGCCGATGGGCACCAGGCGGCTCCACCGCCCCCGTCGCCACGAGAGGAACTCGTTGGTGACCATCCGGCGCACGTAGGAGTCCGGCATGTCGAGCCGCCCGATGCGGTGCCATCGCTGGTGGGCGCGGGCCAGCACCTCCTGCACGATGTCCTGGGCGAGCTCCCGATCTCCGGTGAGCACCGCGGCGTACCGCAGCAACGCGGGCGACCGCGACGCGGTGTACTCCTCGAAGGTCATCCGTCCCCCTCGTACGCCGGCCGTCTCTCCTTTACACGCCGCCCGCGCCCGATCCGCTGTGCCGGATAGGCGCGCTCGACGCCGGCCTCGAGGTTGGGCCGGCGTGCACTACCGCACCGCCTCGGTCGACGGCGAGCGGCTCGGCCGGGTGGTCAGCCGCGACGTCCTCGGTCAGGCGTTCGGCCCCCGGTGATGTCCCTCAGGTCGGCGCGGCTCGTGATGCTCAGCTTCTGGTAGATCCGGGCCAGGTGGTTGTCGATGGTCCGCACCGAGACGCCGAGCCGGCCGGCGATCTCCCGGCTGGACATGTCGGCCGCGAGCGTGGCGATCTGCCGCTCCCGCGGGGTCAGCACCGTGGTGAGCCCGTCCAGGTCGAGCAGCGGCGTGCGCGCCCCCTGGCAGCCGGCGAGCAGCGCCGCGGCGCGTTCGGTCGAGCGGTGGGCGCGGCTGGTCCGGCCGTCGCGGCGGTGGGCCCGCGCGGCGGCCGTGGCGGTCTCGGCCGCGAGCAGCCGGTACCCGTGCCCGCCGAGCAGCTCGGTGACCTCGTCCAGCGCGCCGCCGTCCCGGGCGGCGAGGGCTTCCGCGGCGGCGGCGAGCGCGACCGACACGCCACCGATCTCGCCGGCGAGCGTACGCAGCCGCGCGGTGACCCGGGTGGCCTTGCCCAGGCGGGCGACGTCGTAGAGGCAGGTCGCCTCGATCGTCGGCTGTTCGGTGTCGCGGGCCAGGTCGGCCGCCTGCGACGCGAGGTCGACCGCCGCCGACCAGGAGTCGGCGGCCGCCGCCGCCCATGCGCGGGCCAGCTCCGCCCAGGCGCCGAAGAGGCGGTTCGCGGGCGCCTTCGCGCCGTCCACGCGGGCCAGGCACTCCTGGGCGGCCGCGGCGTCGCCCGCGAGGGCGTAGGCGGCGGCCAGCTCGGCCAGGACCACGCGCGTGATCTGGTAGGTGTCGCCGTCTTCGAGCAGCACGATCGCCTCGCGCAGGGCGTCGCGGGCGTCGGTGACCCGGCCGGCGGCCTTCGCCACCACCCCGCGAAACGCCGCCCACAGGCCGGCCATCGCGAGCGCCTCGCTGGCCACGGCCGCGCGGTAGCCGGCGTCGGCGAGATCCTGGGCCGCCCGCAGCTCGCCGGCCGCGAAACGCGCCATGCACAGGCCGTAGCCCACCTGGGCTCGGCCCCACGGGTAGAGGTCGCGGTGCGCCTCGGCGACCGCGGCGCCCCGCGCGGCGACGGCGGCGGCGAGCTCGGTGCGGCCCAGCAGCCCCGCCGCCAGCCCGCCACCCATCGCGGCCCAGATGACCGCCTGGTCGTTGGACTCCGGCGCGTACAGCACCGACTCGGCGACGGCCAACGCCTCCCGGCACCGCCCGTCGAAGAGCACGATCCAGGACCGGGTCGCCTCGACGAGGTCGCGCCCACCGTCCTCGGTATCGGGCTTGTCCAGCGCCTTCTCCGCCTTCTCCCGCTCGCCGAGTCCCCAGTAGAGGATCAGCGCGCGGGTGACCGCCCACGTCGGATCGGACACGGCCGGCGCGTGGTCGGGCAGCACCGCGGCCGCCTCCGTGCCCCGGCCCCGAAACTGCAGGATCTCCGCGAGCAGCCAGTCGGCTTCGCGTTCGACGCTCGGGCCTTCCGTGGCGGCGGCGCGCGCTCCGCGGGTGAGCCGCTCGGCGAGCGTGAGGTCGAAGCGCGCCATCGCCTGCCGGGCCGCCGTCAGCAGCACCGCGGGGCGGCGCACGGTGCCCGACTGGAGCTCCCACACGCCGGCGAGCAGCGCGTCGTCGCGGCGCCGCATCGGGCCGGCCGCAAGCTCGTCGGCGAGCACCCGCCAGATCGCCCGGGCCCGCACCACCGGCATGGCGGCGCGCAGCATCTCGCCGTAGAGCGGGTGGGCCAGCCGCAGCGCGGTGCGCGCGCCGGAACGCTCGGCGACCACCATCCCACTGCGCTCGGCCGCCTCCACGGCCACCGGGCCGGCCAGACGCTCCACAACGGACAGTCTGAGCGGCTCACCGCAGGCCACGATCTCCAGCACGCCGCGCGCCGCCGGGTCGAGCGCGCGCAACCGCGCCGCGACGAGGTCGCCGACCCGCGCCCCGCTCGGCACCGGGCCGCGCCAGCGCCAGACGCCCTCGTACTCGGAGAGCGTGCCGGCCTGGCGCGCGTCGGCCAGCAGTTCCCTTAGCAGCAAGGGATTTCCGCCGGCCAGCTGGCGCAGGCGGCGCCGGCTGATCGGGTCGATCGGGCCGGCCAGCTCCTGCGCCAGCATCTGGTCGACCGCCTCGTCCGGCAACGGGCGCACGGTGAGCCGCTCACCGATGTCCTTCCACAACGCCAGCAACGCGTCGCTGGCCGGCTCGCCGGTGCGCACGGTCGCCACCACGCCGGCGGCTCGGCGCACGGCGAGCTGGTGCAGCAACGCCGCCGAGGCCTCGTCGAGCAGATGCGCGTCGTCCACACCGACGAGCACCCGCACCGGCCCGGCCATGCGCGCGGCCACCGCCCTGACCAGCCCGCCGGTGTCGCGCGGCTGCACACCTTCCGGCAGCAGGTGTGACACCGCTCCGAGCGGGATGGACGCCGCCGCCCGGGTGCCGACCACCCACTCGTGGCGAAACTCCCCACTGCGGCGGTGCACGGCCTCGTGGGCCAGCCGGGTCTTGCCCACCCCGGCCTCCCCCACCAGCACCACAGTCGACTCCGCGGCCAGCGCGGCCGCGATCGAACCCAACTCGCCGTCGCGCCCCACCAACGACCATCGGTCATGTGATGTGCCGCCACAGCCCCCGCACCGAACACTCACGCTATTGGTTCGCGCGATCATGCCCGGCGGATCGCCGTTCATAACTTCTTTCAGGGATATACCCGGGTCCGCGTCAGTCGCTGACCGCCGCTCCCGCCGGAGACCGCGGAGGCCGGCGGCTCGCAGAGCTCGCCGAAACCCCCGCCCTCCGCTGCCAGGCCCGCGGGACAAGCCCACCGCGGTCCACTGTGGCCCCCTAGGGCCAGCCCTCTAAGGGCAACAACCCTTCCAGATTCGTACGCAGGCACTCTGTCCACAATGTCCTTCCCGCCGCGACCCGGCTACGCGGGGGTTGGGCTTGGCGCGCGGAGGTGGCAGCGCGGGCCGGGGATTTCGGCTCGGTCCGCGAGCCGCCGGCCCGCGCGGTCTCCGGCGGGAGCGGCGGTCCGCCGCTGACGCGGACCCGGGAAATCCGCTCGAGGTCCATCGATTTCCTGCCAGTGTTCGACCGGGTGCGTCGAGTCTGGGTTGTCATGGGGCAGATGGTGGTGCGCTTCGCGGGCGAGGGTTCCGGCGTCGCGGGGCTGAGCTGGGGACAGCTCGAGATCCTGGGTGCCATGAAGCGCCAGCGGGCCTGGTTGGCGCTGTCGCACTGCGAGCCGCTGCCGGCCGGCACCACGCTCGAAGACGTCGCCGGCTGGCTGCGCTACCTGATGGGCCGCCACCAGGTGCTGCGCACCCGGCTGCGCTTTCCGCCGGACGGTCCGGCGTGGCAGGAGGTGTACGCGTCGGGCGAGATCGGGCTGGACGTCGTCGAGGCGGGCGACGAGGATCCCGCCGCCGTGGCCGACCGGATGGCGTACGGGTACGCCGCGCGCGACTTCGATTTCTCCGGCCAGTGGCCGATCTTCCTCGCGGCCGTCACGAAGGGCGGCGTGCCCGCCTATCGGGTGCTCACCGTGTGCCACGTGGTGTGGGACGCGTTCGGGGCGCTCGCGGTGCTCGCCGACCTGCGCGAGCGGGACGCGGCCGGTGGCGCCCCGCCTAAGCCGATCACCGCGGCGCAGCCGCTGGAGCAGGCCCGATGGCAGCACTCCCCCGCCGGCAAGCGGCACAGCGAGGCGGTCCTGCGGCAGTGGGCGGAGGTGCTGCGCCAGATGCCGGCGCGGCGGTTTCCGGCGGCGGTCGACCGGGGCGAGCCGCGGCACTGGAAGCTCCGGTTCGACTCGCCCGCCGCACACCTGGCGGTCCAGGTCGTCCGCGGCCGCACCCGGGCGGGCACGGCCCAGGTGATCCTCACGATGTTCCTCGTCGCGCTGGCGCGGGTGACCGGCGTCGACCCGGCGGTGACCAGGATCGCCGTCAACAACCGGTTTCGACGCGGCCTCGCCGACTCGGTCAGCGTCACCACGCAGTACGGCCTGTGCGTGGTCGACGTGGCAGGCGTGCCGTTCGACGAGGCGCTGGCGCGGGTCAGCCGCCGGGTCATCGCGACGTTCAAGAACTCTTACTACGACCCGGCCCGGCTCGCCGAGCTGGTCGACCGCATCGGCCGCGAACGCGGCGAGGAGCTGGACGTCGACTGCTACTACAACGACCGCCGGCTGACCGAGGTGGACAAGCCGGTCGGCGAGCCGCCGGCGCCGGACGAGGTGCGCGCCGCGCTGCCGGCGACCACGTTCACCCACGAGCCGCTGACCCGGCGCGGCAGCGAGCGGCTCTTCGCGGCCGTCGAGGAGGCGCCCGGCACGTTTCACCTGACGCTCGAGGCGGACACCTGGTACATGTCCCGCGAGGCGATGGTCGCCTGCGCCCGCGCGATGGAGGAGATCGCGGTGGCGGCGGTTCTCGACCCCGCGCCGCTATCGCGATCCTGACAGTGATGCGGGTCTTTGTCTTCGGCGCGCCTATCGTCCAATGCGCCCACGCCCGCCCGCGGAAGGAGACCGGCGATGAGGTCGAGAGTCTGGATAGGTCCGGCGGCGTTCGTGGCCGCCCTCGGGTTGGCCCTGGCCGGTGTGGCGGCCGTGCGCGCCGCCGACCAGCCGGCCGCCGTCGAGGCGGCGGGCGGCCTGGAGCTGGCCGCGCAGAACACGTGCCCGTCCGCGGAGCAGGTGCGGCCGGTGGCGGCGACCACCGCGTCGTACGCCCGCATCGACGGCATCACCGGCGACGCGACCCGGACCGGCGTGGTCGGGCAGGTGGTGCTCACCGCGATCCGCACCGGCCTGTGCGGCGGTGGCGGCACCGGGGCGCCGAGCCTCGACCAGCTGATCGTGGAGAAGCGCATCGACCGGGCGAGCGTGCCGCTGCTGCAGCGCGCGGTCACCGGCACGCACATCGCCAACGTGAAGGTGAGCGTCTGGACCGAGGGCGCGACGCCGCGCGAGCTGCTCAGCTACACGCTCAACGACGTGACCGTGGCATACGCCCGCCAGGTGCAGCGCGGCGACTCGCTGACCGAGGAGGTCGGCTTCGCCTACGCGAAGATCACCTGGGCCTTCACGCCGGTCAACCCCGACGGGTCCGGCGGCGCCACGATCCAGGCCTGCTGGGACCGGGTCCGCAACGTCACCTGCTAGGTCGTCGGGGGGCGCGGAGGCCGAGCATGGGCCTGGCCGCGCACCTCGACCTGTCCCACCACGGCACGATCGGGTGGCCGGACAACCCGCGGCCCACGCTCGACCTGCTGGCTCGTCGAGCAACGGCTGGGGCGGCCCGCCCGACCGGGAGCAGCACGCCGTCGGGCGGGCCGCGCCGGGCAAACTCTTTTGGCACGGGCCCTGGGACCCAAACGATCGATAAATCTAAGTACGATACGTAGACATGACGGATACCCAGCGTCCCGTACGCGACTACCCGTTCAGCGCTCCCGACCGACTCCACCTCGATCCCTTCTACGCCGAGCTGCGCCGCACCGAGCCACTGACCCGGGTGCGGCTGCCGTTCGGGGAGGAGGCGTGGCTGGCCACCCGCTACGCCGACGTCCGCACCGTGCTCGGCGACCCGCGCTTCAGCCGCGCCGCCAGCGTCGGGCGCGACGAGCCGCGGATCACCCCGCGCCAGATCGAGGGCGGCATCCTGTCGATGGACCCGCCCGAGCACACCCGCCTGCGCCGGCTCGTAGCCAAGGCTTTCACCGCGCGGCGGGTCGAGCAGCTGCGGCCCAGAGCCCGCGAGATCGCCGACGGCCTTGTCGACCGCATGGTCGAGGCCGGGCCGCCGGCCGACCTCGTCGAGCGGTTCGCCACTCCCCTGCCGATCACCGTGATCTGCGAGCTGCTCGGCGTGCCGGTCGAAGACCAGGACCGCTTCCACGTCTGGTCGGAGGCGATCGTGTCGACCACGTCGCTCACGCCCGAGCAGGTCAAGTCCTACATGGACAGTCTCTGGGCCTACATGGCCGGCCTCATCGCCCAGCGCCGCGAGCACCCGACCGACGACCTGATCGGCGCGCTGGTGCGCGTGCGCGACGAAGACAACGACCGCCTCACCGAGCAGGAGATGGTGCGGCTGCTGGCCGGCCTGCTCGCCGCCGGCCACGAGACCACCGTGACGCAGATCCCCAACTTCGTGTACGTGCTGCTCACCCACCCCGACCAGCTGGCACAGCTGCGCGCCGACCCGGAGCTTGTGCCCACCGCGGTCGAGGAGCTGATGCGCTACGTCCCGCTCGGCGTGGCGTCGTCGTTCGCCCGCTACGCCCTCGAAGACCTCGAGCTGGGCGGCGTGCTGGTCCGCGCCGGCGACCCGGTGATCGGCTCGGTCGCCTCGGCCAACCGCGACGACGAGGTGTTCGCCGAGCCCGACACGCTCGACCTGACCCGCTCGGCCAACCCGCACATGGGCTTCGGCCACGGCGTGCACCACTGCGTCGGCGCCCAGCTGGCCCGGATGGAGCTACAGGTCGCGGTCGCCGCCCTCCTGGAGCGCCTGCCCGGCCTGCGCTTCGCCGGCCCGGAGGAAGATCTGGAGTGGAAGAGCGGCCTGCTCGTCCGCGGCCTCAAGCGGATGCCGGTCGCATGGTAGCTCCACAGTGGAGGCTGTCGGTCGACGCCGCGCGGTGCATCGGCTCGGGCACGTGCGCGGGCACCGCACCGGAGTGGTTCACGCTGATCGACGGCGTGTCCACTCCGGTCAGCGACCAGGCCGCCCCCGACGAGGCCATCACCGACGCGGCCGAGCTCTGCCCGGTGATGGCCATCGCCGTCCACGACGCCGACGACCGCCTGATCGCCCCCGAGCCCTAGCGCGCCCAGCTAGGGCGTGTCTCCTGGAGACACGCCCTAGTCGTCGTCCCCGTCCGCGCCACCTGCGGACCGTATGCTCCCGCGGGCACCGCTCCGGCCGGCGCTCGCCGAAACCCCCTCCCTCCGCTGCCACCTCCGCGCGCCAAGCCCGCGGCGGCCCGCCGCCGTGGGCTGGCCAGCTTCAGCACCGCCGCGGTCACCGCATCCAGCGCAACGGACCCACCGGTCCGCCGCCGGTTGCGGTGGACGACGGCATACGGCACGGCTCGGGCTTCGCACTCATGCTGCGGCTCGGATGGGGTTAGCCGCGGTTGAGGGGTCGTGATCGTTCTGGTTGACATTCACGCATCGCCGAGAAGTAGACCTAGGCGAGTCGCCCTGGCCCCACGTGACGACGGAAACCCTTTCCAACAAAGAGATTTGGGCTACCGCGATGTCCGTTGTGGTCCAGGCCGCCGCTCCCGCGGCCTCACCCTGCCCGGACCTGCGCGCGGGGACCCTTCGGTGCGGGCCAGCCGCGGACTGGTGTAGCCCAAAATGGTCGAAATGTGCGGGTGCCGGCGCACCGCCGGTAACGTACCGTAATCAGATTCGGGCCGTAGGTGTGGATCTAGAACGGTTAGGGTCGATATAGCGCCCTAACCGTTCTAGATCGCGAACCTGGTGCCGGTTACCCGGCACAGCGGCTACTGCCCGCGACCGAGGCCCACCCGGCTCGGTCGGCGCCGGCCTGGCGGGCTTAGGACATTGTGGACAAACGCTGACCTCAACCCCGAAAAGCTCTATAGGGCGTCCGGGGTCAGGGGTGATGTCTGCCCTCGTGGCCCCGAAACCCATCCGCCGCCGGTCGCGCCCACCTCACCGGCCGCGCCAGGCCCTGCGGCCCCGGCTAGGTAGGTGCGCGCGACGGCCTTTGCTCTGCTTCCCTGGAGTGGGCACCCCATCGGCCCGCCGCGAGCGGGGATGGCGTTGCTCGCGGCAGTGGGCGTTGTCCCCGACGTTGCCCACCGCCGGCCTGGTGAGTGGGGACCTTGCCCACTGCCCTGCGCACGAGGGCCTGGACGCATTGATGCGTGCAGCTCGACAGCCTCCCGACAGAGCAGCCGAAGCGGGTCACGAAACCCCCGCGACGCGCGTAACTCCGAGACCATTCGCTATCGAGGTTCGCGACACTGTCCACAGTGCTCTTCGGCGGATCCCAGGCCCGCGCGCGCCGGGATGCGTTGGTGCGTGCCAGCGGCGGATGGGGGAGGCCGCCCGGAAAATAGCCTGTCGCCGCCGGCCGGGCGGCTTAGGACATTGTGGACAGGCAGTGCCCTCAAGCCCGAAAGCTCTATATAGAGAGAGCTTTCGGAGTCGGGGTGACCTGCGTCTACGCGGCGGCGAAACCCTTTCCAGACAAGAGATTGGTGCGCGGAGGTGGCAGCGGGGGCCGGGGGTTTCGGCGAGCCCTGGCGAGCCGCCGGCCGCCGCGGTCTCCGGCGGGAGCGGCGGTCGGTGACTGACGCGGACCCGGGAAAGTCCTTTGAAATGGCAGACGGTCTGGACCACGATGGGCGTCTGGGGGTCGGAGGCTCAGCCGACCGCGGCGGCCGCGGCTCGGCCGGCGACGCGGCCGGAGAATAGGCAGCCGCCAAGGAAGGTGCCTTCCAGGGAGTTGTAGCCGTGCATGCCGCCGCCGCCGAAACCGGCCACCTCGCCGGCCGCGTAGACGCCGGGCAGGGGTTCGCCGTCCGCGCGCAGGACGCGGGCGGACAGGTCGGTGTGCAGGCCGCCGAGGGTCTTGCGGGTGAGGATGTTGAGGCGGACGGCGATGAGCGGGCCGGCCTTGGGGTCCAGGAGGCGGTGTGGCGTGGCGACGCGCACGAGCCGGTCGCCGCGGTAGGAGCGGGCGCCGCGGATGGCGGTCACCTGCGCGTCCTTGCTGAACGGGTTGGAGATCTCGCGGTCGCGGGCCACCACCACGCGCTGTAGCTCGGCGGCGTCGATGGCTGGGCCGCCGGAGCGCTCGGCCAGGTCGTTCATGCCGGCGACGAGCCTCGGCAGCGTGTCGGCCACGACGAAGTCGGCGCCGTGCCGCTTGAACGCCTCCACCGGCCCCGGCGCGCCCGGCCGCACGCGCTGGAGCACCTGGCGGACGCTGCGGTTGGTGAGGTCGGGGTTCTGCTCGGAGCCGGAGAGCGCGAACTCCTTCTCGATGATCTTCTGGGTGAGCACGAACCAGCTGTAGTCGTACCCGGTGGCCATGAGGTGCCTGAGCGTGGCGAGCGTGTCGAAGCCGGGAAACAGCGGCGCGGGCAGGCGGCGGCCGGTGGCGTCGAGCCAGAGCGACGACGGGCCGGGCAGGATGCGGATGCCATGGTTGGGCCAGACCGGGTCCCAGTTGCGCAGGCCCTCGGTGTAGTGCCACATGCGGTCCGGGTTGACGATCTGGCCGCCGGCCGCCTCGGTGATCGCGAGCATGCGGCCGTCGACGTGGGCGGGTACGCCGGCCACCATGTGTTTCGGCGGGGAGCCGAGGCGGGCCGGCCAGGCCTTGCGCACGAGGTCGTGGTCGCCGCCGATGCCGCCGGAGGTGACGATCACCGCCTGCGCCGTGTACTCGAAGTCTTCGACCTCCACGCGCGAGCTGGTGGTGCCGCGCGGGGCGTCGCTGGGCTCGAGCACGCGGCCGCGTACGCCGGTGACCTCGCCGCCGGCGGTGACGAGGCCGTCGACGCGGTGGCGAAACCGCAGCTCGACGAGCCCGCGGGCGGCCGCCTCGCGCACCCGCCGGGCGAACGGCTCCACCACGCCCGGCCCGGTGCCCCACGTGACGTGGAAGCGGGGCACCGAGTTGCCGTGGCCGTCTGCCGCGCCGCCGCCCCGCTCGGCCCAGCCGACCACCGGGAAGAGCCGGTGGCCCATCGAGCGCAGCCACGCGCGCTTCTCGCCGGCGGCGAAGTCGACGTACGCCTCGGCCCAGCGCCGCGGCCAGTGGTCCTCCTCCCGGTCGAACGCGGCGCTGCCCAGCCAGTCCTGCCAGGCCAGCTCCACCGAGTCGCGGATGCCCATCCGCCGCTGCTCCGGCGAGCCGACGAGGAACAGCCCGCCGAACGACCAGAACGCCTGGCCGCCGAGGCTCTGCTCCGGCTCCTGGTCGAGCAGCACGACCCGGCGGCCCGCCTCGGCGAGCTCGGCGGTGGCGACAAGCCCGGCCAGCCCGGCCCCGACCACGACGACATCAGCGTTCATGGTCGGTAACCATAACCGCCGCCCGGCGGCACCCCTTGTGAGCCAGACTGAGTTGCAATGGCGCCACAGTGATGCCATCATGGTGCCATGAACCTGAGGCAGTACGTCGACCAGCTGCGCACGGAGTTCGCGGTGGCCGCCGAGGGGGTCGACCCCGAGGGCCGGGCGCTGGCCGAGCGGCTCGCCACGCAGCTGGAGGCGGCGACGCAGCTGACGCTGCTCGACGCCCTGTCCGACGCGGCCGACGAGATCACCCGCGAGCTGGCCCCGGGGTCGGTCCACGTGCGCCTGCGCGGGCGGGAGCCCACCTTCGTGGTGACGCTCCCCAGCCCACCGCTCGACGACGAGCAGCCCCCCGCTACGGGGCCGGTGATGGCGCCGGAGGGCGACGAGGGCGGCACGTCACGGATCAACCTGCGCCTGCCCGACCACCTCAAGGCGAGCGTCGAGCAGGCCGCCGCACAGGCCGGCCTTTCGGTCAACGCCTGGCTGGTGCGCGCCGCCGCCGCGGCGGTCGAGGCCGGCGACCCGCGGCGCCGGCAGCCGCGCCGCGGCGGGCCGAGCACCGGTCAACAGATCACCGGCTGGGCACGCTAGCCGATCCACTCCGGGACATTTCGGGAGACCACCATGCCTGTTTTCGACACACCGGCACCGATCGCCGTCCAGATCGACATCTCCGTCGGCGACGTCTGGCTCGCCGCCACCGACCGCGCCGACACCGCCGTGCAGGTCCGCCCGCGCGACCCGTCGAGCAAGGCGGACGTCAACCTCGCCGAGCAGACCGCCGTCGAGTACACGGCGGGCCAGCTGACGATCAAGGCGCCGAAGAGCTGGCGCCGCTTCGCCCCCGGCACCGGCCCGTCGATCGACGTCCTGGTCGAGCTGCCGGCGGGTTCGGCGGTGCGGGCCGAGGCGCTGTGGGCGGCGTTCCGCTGCGAAGGGCGCTTGGGCGAGTGCCGGATCAAGACCGGTGGCGCCGTCCGGCTCGACGAGACGGGGCCGCTGGAGATCGACGCCAGCCACAGCGAGGTGATAGTGGAGCGGGTCGACGGCCCGGCCCGGGTCACGGCCTCGTCCGGCAGCGTGCGCCTCGGCGCGGTCGACGGCGCCGTCGAGGTCAAGAACTCCTCCGGCGAATGCTGGATCGGTCAGAGCACCGGAGACGTGCAGGCCAGGACCGCGCACAGCGGCATCACCGTCGACCGGGCGCTGGCCTCGGTCAACGCGCGCAGCACCCACGGCAGCGTCCGGATCGGTGAGGTCACGCGCGGATCGGTCGAGGTGCAGACGTCCTACGGCGGCATCGAGATCGGTGTCCGCCAGGGCACCTCCGCGTGGCTCGAGCTCAGCTCCCGCCGCGGCCGCGTGCACAACACGCTGGAGTCTGCCGACGGCCCGGCCAAGGACGAGGAGACCGTCGAGATCCGCGCGAGTACGAACTGGGGCGATGTCCTCGTCCGCCGAGCCGCCTGAATCGAGGACCCCATGATCACCGTCACCGGCCTGCGCAAGTCGTACGGCGACAAGGTGGTGCTCGACGGCATCGACCTGCGGATCGCCGAAGGCACGATCTTCGCCCTGCTCGGCCCCAACGGCGCCGGCAAGACCACCGCCGTGCGCATCCTGTCCACCCTGATCAAGGCCGACGGCGGCAGCGCCAGCGTCCTCGGCCGCGACGTGTCCCGCCAGCCCGACGCGGTACGCGAGCTGATCGGCGTCACCGGCCAGTTCTCCGCCGTCGACGGCCTGCTCACCGGCCGGGAAAACCTCAACCTCATGGCCGACCTGCACCACCTGGACAAGGCCACCCGCCGCCGGCGCACCGCCGAGCTGCTCCAGCGGTTCGACCTGACGGACGACGCGGGCAAGCCCGCCTCGACCTACTCCGGCGGGATGCGCCGCCGGCTCGACCTCGCCATGACCCTGGTCGGAAGCCCACGCGTCATCTTCCTCGACGAGCCGACCACCGGCCTCGACCCGCGCGGCCGGCGCGCCATGTGGGACATCATCCGCGACCTGGCCGCCGACGGCGTCACGATCTTCCTCACCACGCAGTACCTGGAGGAGGCCGACCAGCTCGCCGACCGGATCGCCGTGCTCGACCGCGGACGCCTCGTGGCGGAGGGCACGCCCGACGAGCTCAAGCGACTGGTGCCCGGCGGCCACGTCCGCCTCCAGTTCGCCGACGCCGACGAGTTCCAGTTCGCGGCACAGGTATTCGGCGCACCGGCCCGCGACGAGGAGACACTCACGATCCAGCTGCCCAACGACGGCAGCGTGCGCTCCTTGCGCACCCTGCTCGACCAACTCGACCACGCCTCCGTCGAGGCGGTCAGCCTGTCGGTGCACCGGCCCGACCTCGACGACGTCTTCCTCGCCCTGACCGACCGCGAAAGGACCCCCGCGCGATGAGCACCCTCGGCCTCGCCGTCCGCGACTCCAACACCATGCTGCGGCGCAACCTCCTGCACATGCGCCGCTATCCGTCGCTGACCTTCATGCTGGTCGGCATGCCGGTCGTGTTCTTGCTGCTGTTCGTCTACGTCTTCGGCGGCACGCTGGGCAACGGCCTGGGCGCACCCTCCGGCGGCCGCGAGGCGTACGCCAACTACGTCGTCCCCGGCATCCTGCTCATGGCGATAGCCGGCACCGCGCAAGGCACCGCGATCACGGTGGCCATGGACATGACCGAAGGCATCATCGCCCGCTTCCGCACCATGGCGATCTTCCGCCCGTCGGTGCTGACCGGCCACGTGGCCGGCGCCGTCATCCAGACCATGCTCGGCCTGGCCGCCGTGACCGGCATCGCCCTGCTGGTCGGCTTCCGCCCCAACGCCACCCCGGCCGAATGGCTGGCGGCGGCCGGCGTCCTAGCCATGATCGCGGTCGCGCTGACCTGGCTGTCCGTCGCCCTCGGCCTGGTCGCCACGAGCGTCGAGACGGCCAGCAACCTACCCATGCCGCTCATGCTCCTGCCCTTCCTGGGCAGCGGCTTCGTCCCCACCGAGTCAATGCCCACGGCGGTACGCTGGTTCGCCGAGTACCAGCCATTCACCCCCATGATGGAAACCCTCCGCGGCCTCCTGCTCGGCACCCCCATCGGCACAAACGCCGTAGTCGCGACCGCATGGTGCGCCGCCATCACCGCGGCCTGCTTCCTGTGGGCCAGGAAGCTCTACAACCGCACCACCGCGAGCTAAGACCCGCCAACTTCCATTTCCCGGGCCCGCGTCAGCCGCGGACCGCCGCTCCCGCCGGAGACCGCTCCGGCCGGCGGCTCGCCAGGGCTCGCCGAGATCCCCGCCCTCCGCTGCCATCTCCGCGCGACAAGCCCCAACCCCTTGCGCCGCAGGGAACGGTGACACCGGCGGGCGAGGTGAGGCCCCGGGCCCAGCTTGCTCAAACAGGTCGGCGAGACCGCCCGTAATCGAGCTCCACGACCGATCGCGGGTGAAACTCTTCCAACTCAGCCCTTCGTCCGCCGCTGCGGGGCGGCCGACAGCCGCGCGATGTGGCTAGCGGCCACGCCGACCGGCACCGATGGGGAAGCAGCGGCGGGCCACGCGCCCGGACCAACGGCGCATGTCCGGTCGAACGCACGGTTTGGGCAAGGCAGGACGACCCACTTCCCTGTCGACGAATAGAGTCCTCCCGCTCGCATTCTGTGCGCGCCCGGAATGCCTCCACAGGTCGGGGCGCGACGACCCAATCGCACTTTCCCGTTACGTTGGCAAGATGTCTGAATGGTGAATCGCCAATCTCAGTGCGCCGCCAATAGCAATGTCGGTCGCCCGGCGATTTGAATGCGGTTTGCGCGGCCCAAGCCGGAGGGCGAGGGCGCGTCGACCCGATGCCGGCGACGGCGGGCGAAGCGGTGGGCTTTGGGGCGGCGCGGACACCGACATGTGAGACGGCTCGGCGCGGTCGCGACTGTCGCCCGGCCTGACGGCGGCATTCTCGCGGCGGGAAGCGGACTCTTGGCTGGTCATGGCGTTTCTGCCCGACGCTGCCCCGACCGGCGATCGATCACGCCAAGACTGGTAAGCCTGATAAGGCAGCTGTACCCTCGTCGAGGTGGTCGACGCTCTCGCGGTCCCTGGTGGGATGTTCGGGCCGGCGGCGGGGATGTTGATGTACGCCGGCGAGGTGGCTGAGCGTCGCGGCGCGCGCGTGCACCGGCATGTGTGGTCGCAGGAGCCGCCGTCCGGGTTGGATGGCTCGATCGGTTGGGAGGTCGGGTGACCGCGGTCGACATCCGGCTGGCTGGGGTCGAAGACGTTGACGCCGTGGTGGCGTGCCAGGACGCGTGCTGGCGGGAGGCGTACACGGGGCTGGTCCCCGAGTCCTATCTGGACGATCCGCTCGTGCTGCGCCGGCGCGCCGAGCGGTGGCGCGACAGGCTCGCCGGGGAGCGGCGGGTGTTCGTCGCGGTGGCCGGTGGGGAGGTCGTCGGCGTCGCGAGTGCCGGGCCGAGCCGGGATCCGGTGCCGGAGCCGGCCCTCGAGCTGATGACGCTCTACGTGCGGGCCGGCCATCACGGCTCGGGCCTGGCGTCGAGTCTGCTGACCGCCGCGATCGGCGCCGCGCCCGCCTCGTTGTGGGTCTTCGAGGACAACGCACGCGCCCAAGCCTTCTACGCCAAGCACGGCTTCCGGCTCGACGGCGGCACGAAGGTCGACGAGGACACCGGTGTGCCGGAGGCGCGCATGGTCCGCTGACCGGAGGGCTACCGCGTGACGGTGGCGAGCGCGGCGACGGCGCGGTCGATGTCGTCGTCGGTGGTTCCCAGGCCGAAGCTGATGCGCAGCAAGGCCGCGGGATCGGCGGCGCAGCCGGTGCCACCTGTCGCCGTGGCGCCGGTCAGGCGGCGGGCGAGCGGATGCGCGCAGAACAGCCCGGCCCGCACCCCCACGCCGTGGCCGGCGCCGAGCCGGTCGGCGACCGCCGCCACGTCGTGGCCGGGCAGCGCGACGGAGACGATGCCCACCCGGGGGTGAGCTCGTACTCCAAAGTGGACCTGCTGGACCGGACGCCGGCGCCCCGGTGCACGCTGCCGTACCAGGGCAGCAGCCCCTCCACCGCCGCGGCGGCGGCGCGGGCGCACGGCGCGGACGCCGCGTAGTCGAGATGGGCGAAGCGGACGGTCTCCCCCGACCGCAGCCGCACGGGCAGATCGGCACCGACGATGTCGAGCGTCATGGGGCAGGCCTCCGAGGCTCACGCTTACCCGCGACGCGGCTCGGCCACGGGTCAGGTCGTCACCCGGGGCACCCCACCGTGAACACGAGGGTTGCCGGCCAGCGAGCCGGGGCTTGACGCTGGCGCTCTTGACCTCCGCCGATAGTACAGGTCAGGGCCCGCCCTCACGCGAGGCGGTGGTGAGGCCGCGGCGGACCTCGCCCGGCGTGTGGTCGACGCGGTCGAGGTCGCGGCCGGCGGTCGAGCGCAGCTGCCAGGGCACGTTGATCACCATGACGCCGGTCTCGAAGAGCAGCCGGCCCTTGAGGCGCAGGGCGGACTGGTTGTGCAGGAGGTTCTCCCACCAGTGGCCGACCACGTACTCGGGGATGTAGACGGCGACGATGTCGCGGGGGCTGTCCCGCCGCACGGTCCGGACGTAGTCGATGATCGGGCGGGTGACCTCCCGGTAGGGCGACTCGACGACGGTCAGCGGCGCCGAGACCCCCTGCTCCTCCCACTGCCGCTGGAGCCGGCGGGTGTCGGCGTCGTCGACGTTGACGGTGAGCGCGGTGAGGCTGTCCGGGTGGCTGGCGCGGGCGAACGCGAGGGCCCGCAGCGTTGGCTTGTGCACAGTGGACACGAGCACGACGGCGTGTACCCGGCTGGGCATCACGGTGTCGCCGGGCTCGGGCACGAGCTCGGCGCGGACGGTGTCGTAGTGCCGGCGGATGCCGCGCATCATCAGCCACAGCAGCGGGATGGCGATCACGACGAGGTACGCGCCGTGGGTGAACTTGGTCGCCAGCACGATGACGAGGACCAGCCCGGTGAGGGCACCGCCGGCGGCGTTGATGATCCGGGCACGGTGCATGCGGCGCCGCTCGACCGGGTCGCGTTCGGCGGTCAGGAGCCGGTTCCAGTGCCGGACCATGCCGAACTGCGAGAGCGTGAACGAGGTGAACACGCCCAGGATGTACAGCTGGATGAGGCGGGTGACCGAGCCGTCGAACGCGGCGATCAGCGCGGCGGCGATGACCGCCAGGGCGATGATGCCGTTGGAGAAGGCGAGCCGGTCGCCGCGGGTGTGCAGCTGCCGGGGCAGGTAGCGGTCCTGGGCCAGGATCGAGCCGAGCAGCGGGAAGCCGTTGAACGCGGTGTTCGCGGCCAGGATGAGGATCGCCGCGGTGGCCGCCTGGATGTAGAAGAAGAAGACCGTGTTGTCGCCGCCGAACACCGCCGCGGCGATCTGCGCGATGACGGTGCGCTGCGGGTCGGTCTGGCAGTCGCCGGCGAAGCCGACCAGGTCGCAGGTGTTCTCGGCGACGTGTACGTCGGTGATGAGCGCGAGTGCGGTGACGCCGGCGAACATGGTGATCGCGACCACGCCCATGGCGGCCATGGTGCGGGCGGCGTTCTCGCTCTTGGGCGGCTTGAACGCGGGCACCCCGTTGGAGATCGCCTCGACGCCGGTCAGCGCGGTGCAGCCGGAGGAGAACGCGCGCAGCGCCAGCACCATGAGCCCGAGCCCGGCCAGGCCGGCGTGCTCGGCCTCGATGTGGTAGCCGGCGCTCTCGGCCACCGGGGCGTCGCCGGCCACCGTCCGCGCCAGGCCGAACGCGATCATGCCGAGGACGCCGGCGATGAACAGGTACGTGGGTACGGCGAACGCCTTGCCGGACTCGCGGACGCCGCGCAGGTTCATCGCGGTGAGCAGCACGACGAAGGCGATGTTGATCGGGATGCGCCACTCGTGCAGCTCGGGTACCGCGGAGATGATGTTGTCCACGCCGGCGGCGACCGAAACCGCGACGGTCATGATGTAGTCGACCAGCAGGGCGGCGGCCACGACCAGGCCGGCGGAGCTGCCGAGGTTCTTCGAGGCGACCTCGTAGGAGCCGCCGCCGGACGGGTAGGCGCGCACCACCTGCCGGTAGGAGATGACCACGACGGTGAGCAGCACCACCACCGCGGCCGCGATCCACGGCGTCAGGTACAGGTAGGCCAGGCCGCCGAGGGTCAGGACGAGCAGGATCTCCTGGGTGGCGTAGGCGACCGAGGAGAGCGGGTCGCTGGCGAAGATCGGCAGGGCGAGGCGCTTGGACAGCAGGGTCTCGCCGAGCCGATCGCTGCGGAACGGACGACCCAGGAGCAGCCTTTTCAGCAGCGTTGTCGGGGCGAGCACAGGGTCAGCGTAGGGTCGCGGCCGGCCCGATCGCCGCGATCTTGACGGTATCTTGACGGCGGCCGGCGACGAGGGTCCGGGTCATGTCGTCTCCTGCTCGGTGCGCGGTCGCCGCCGCAGGCGTTGCACGATGGCCCGGTCGGCGACCTCGGCCGCTTCGGCGGCGGTGGCGGCGGCGCCGGCCGTGGTGTCGCGCGGCTCGGCGGACGGCAGTGTGAGGATCATGGTGAGGCCGCCGCCGGGCGTGGTGTCCGGGGTCAGGGTGCCGCCCATCGCCTCGGCGAGGCCGCGAGACAGTGCCAGCCCGAGCCCGACGCCGGTGTGGTTGTCGCGGTCGCCGAGGCGCTGAAACGGCAGAAACATGCTGTCCCGCTGCTCCTCCGGTATCCCCGGCCCGTGGTCGACGACGCGCACCTCGATC
>Ga0081539_10000928_pt1 | contig 55111 bp, 48 predicted proteins | sample TabmetS4T2R2_FD_71023 | JGI IMG/M metagenome (GOLD analysis project Ga0081539, IMG submission 71023) | Tabebuia heterophylla rhizosphere microbial communities from the University of Puerto Rico - S4T2R2 | ecosystem: Host-associated > Plants > Roots > Rhizosphere ...
CTGGGAACCGAACACGGAGATACGGGTGAGCATGCGTACATTCGTTATGAAGATGTGCGCGTGCCACGAGAAAATCTCCTCGGACAACGCGGACAGGGGTTTGAAGTTGCACAGACGCGCCTTGGCGGTGGGCGCATTCATCATGCGATGCGAACGATGGGACAAGTGAAGAAAGCGTTCGATATGATGTGCGAACGTGCGCTGTCTCGCGAGACTCAGGGTGAAGTGCTTGCTAACAAACAGATGGTGCAAGAGCAAATTGCTGATTCGTGGATCGAGATGGAGCAATTTCGGTTATTGGTGTTACGTACCGCTTGGCGCATCGATAAGTACAAAGATTATCGCAAAGTCCGTAAAGATATCGCCGCGATAAAAGCACTGATGCCGACGGTATATCACGATGTTGTCTATCGTGCGCTGCGTATCCATGGTGCATTAGGACTGTCAAACGAGATGCCCTTCTCGGCGCAAATGGTTGAATCGTTCATGACCAGTCTGGCCGATGGTCCCACGGAAGTGCACAAAGTCACGGTGGCTCGTCAGGTCTTGCGCGAGTACAAAGCTAACCCAGAGCTGTTCCCTTCCGGCCACCTGATCTCTTTACGAGAAAAAGCGATTAAGAAGTATGGAGAGGTGTTGGAACGGGAGGTAGGGAATCTCTAAATCAGTTGCAAAAGACTAGCACACCAATAGTGTCACCCTGAGTGAAACGAAGCCTGTCCTGCCTGCGCCAGTGCCGCAGGCACAGGTGAGCCTGTCGAAGGGGGTCTCTCAGAGGGGCCTGTCCTGAGCTTGTCGAAGGGTTCTGCGCGAAGCCTGTCCTGAGCCCTTCGACTTCACTGCGCTACGCTTAGGATAGACTTCGTCGAAGGGCTCAGAATGACACACCCGCGAGTTTGTAGCGTAAAGGGTAGGACCATCCCGTGGTTCGGTTTAGTTGACGAGGGGGCGACTTGTTGGTTGCCCTTTTCTCATCCGATTTTCGCACTTTGCCCACCATCCACAGGAAGAATAACCCCAGTAATGAACTTCGCGTCATCCGAATTCAGGAACAATGCCGCATGCGCAATATCCCAGCCAGTGCCCATCTTTGCGCCAAGTGGCACGATCGCATCACGTTCTTTTCGCAGTTGCTCTTTGGAAATCCCGCGCGCTTTAGAGATCCCTTCGATTGCCATTGGCGTGTCCATGAGTCCCGGCATGATACAGTTGACGCGAATACCATACTTGGCATTGGAAAGCGCAAGCTGGTTAGTAATCGCGTTCACCCCAGCTTTCGAGGTCTTATAGGCCAGGATTCCCACATTACACACCGCCGCGATTGAGGAGATGTTAAGAATCGCGCCACTGCCTTGCCCGCGCATAATCGGAATGACGTGTTTGCACGGCATGATAACACTTTTCATATTCACGCTGAGGATACGATCCCAGGCTTCCTCGGTCACCTGATTCAACCCGCCGTCGTTGTCGCCAATACCCACATTGTTGTGCAGAATGTCGATACGACCAAAGCGTTGGACACAGGCCTCTGCCATCTTTTTGCAGTCGTCGCTCTTAATCGCATCGGCTTGGAAAGGAGTCGCTTCGCCGCCCTCCTTGGCAATCATCGCACAGGTATCTTCCGCAGAATCGAGACGACGGTCAACAACGAGCACTTTTGCTCCCTCGCGAGCATAGAGAATCGCACTTGCACGTCCGTTACCGATAGTCTCACCGGGAGTCTGGCCTGCACCAACGACGATAGCAATTTTGTTTTTGAGTCGGTCGGACATAGAAACCTCCGAAAGGGGAAAGCGTGTTGCGTAATGCGTATTACGTGTTACTTGATTTTAAGGTTTACGTAATATGCACCACGTTTGACGTGTCACGTATTCTCAAACGACGTCGTCAGCCCCGGATCAAGTTGCACTCCCAGTGTGTTTAGCGCCATCGACACGAGGTTGTATTGGCCAACGGCAAAGACAATGTCCATTAACTGTTGGGTGTTATAGTGCTTGCTCAGTCCTTGCCAGGTCGCGTCAGTGATGCATGCATCCTTATAGAGCTCCTCTGTGGCTTTCAGCAGAAGCACGTCACGCTCACTCCAACCTTTGGCGGTCGGGCCGACCTTGATGCGGTGCACTTCATCATCCGTGAGTCCTGATTGTTTGCCGATTCGCACATGTTGTGCCCACTCATACTCGGCCTCACATAACCAACCAATACGAAGAATGATGAGTTCGCGCTCACGCGCTGGAACAGTCGATTTGAACAGCACATGATTGCCGAATACCAACCAGCGACGTAAGAGATCAGGATGGTGCGCCAAGGTCTTAAAAATGTTGGGCACTTCGCCTTGTCCGACCTTGATCTCACGCAGTGTCTCTTTGACTTTGTCGCTCCACTGCGATTCGTCGATTGGGGTCACACGGGGTTTGCTGAGTTTCATAATTATCTCTCCTTGTGAAATTGGGGGGCACAATACGTAAAGCGTAAGAGGGAACAAGGAATTCAGAAGCCGGGAGCCAGAATCCAGAAGAGGAATCAGAAGCCAACGTTTCCTCAACTCTTTTATTCTGACTCCTGAATTTTGACTTCTGTATTCTTTTTTGTGTTTCCCACGTACGTTTTACGCATACTTCTTCTTAAAGTACGGAATCACGTGTTTGCCAAATAAGTTGATCGCATGCATAGTCTTTTCGTGCGGAATATCCCAGAACTGCATCATACACATAAACAAGTCGAGATCGGCGGCTTTTTTAATGCGCTCGATTTGCTGAATACAGGAGTCCGGGTTCCCGACCACACACATGCCCTGATCGATCAGGAACTGCAGATTCACTTTGCGAGGATCGAGTCCCTCGTACTCTTTAATCTCCCTTGTACGATTGGTCAGTGTTGGATCTAGTGCCTGGCCACTTTTTCTCGCTTCGAGTACCGGAGTCGTCACTTGCAGTGTTGTTCCGACATACGACATAAAGGAACGCTCGGCGTCTGCCTGAGCCTGCTTATCTGTGTCTGCGCAATGCACCATCGAGAAGGCGCCAGCTTTGTTGTTGATAAACGCGCCCGGTGGATTCGCGTTCTTCTGCGCGTCACGATACATTTGTACGCGTCGTCCCAATTCTTCTGGTGACACTAAAAGTGTGAAAGAGAGCAACCCAAGGCCCTTCTGACCAGCAACCGCATGGGTTTCTTTACTTGTACAGGCAACCCAGATTGGCGGATGGGGTTTCTGAATTGGCATGGGAACTACAGTGCGCTCCGGAATATCGAAGTACTTCCCTTTGAACGAAAAGGTGCCGTCTTTGCTCTTCCAGATAGTGGTGATGATATCAAGCGCTTCTTCCCAGCGCGCCCGCGTCTCGTTGTATGGAATACCAAAGCCGCCTAACTCTTGCACGGTAATGGAGCGGCCAGTTCCTACCTCTACCCGGCCATGACTCAGAATGTCCAGCGTGGCTACCCGTTCAGCAATGCGTACGGGATGGTTATAGGGAAATGGGAGGAGAACCACCCCGTGACCGATGCGAATTTTTGACGTGCGCTGACTAACCGCACCATACAACACTTCTGGTGCTGACGAGTGTGCAAACCCTGGCTGGAAGTGGTGCTCAACGGTCCAGAAGGAGTCGAATCCTGCCTGTTCAGCATGCACGACTTGATCTAACACTTGGTGAAAAACCTGATACTCCCGCTCGCGGTGCTTGAGTGGACTCGCGACCTGAATCTCGTAGAAGATGGCAAGGTCCATATGTTTCCTCCTTTAGTTGGTCGATGGTGTACCTTGTTATGCGTGCAAGAAGCAAGGGGTGCAATACTCTCTTACAACTTGACCCGAGAGACAGTAGCGTGCGCCATGCGCACGAATGAGGAGGAGTGTCGGAGAATCGTGTGCGCAGCGCACGCTACATTTCTACCGCAGGGCATGCGACTTTGCGCTTATTCTTTCTCTTCGCTATTCTTTGACAACATGAACAAGAAAACGAACCGAGTGAGGCATCTAATTGAGGACTGGGCGACACACTCTGGCGCATTTACACGAACGGGTTTCTGGGGAGCCTATGGCGGCGCGGGCGGTATTATGTTGGCTCGCAGCACCGGGCGCTTGCTGCTTGCGCAGCGTTCTCAGCAGGTTCTGCAACCAGGAACCTGGGGCACGATTGGCGGTGCGATTGATCCTGGAGAGAATCCGAAAGAGGCGGTGCTGCGTGAGGTACGAGAAGAACTCGGCTTTTATGCAACCGAAGCAGATTTGCACCTGTGCTATGTCTTTCGCGATATGCGAACGTCGTTTACCTACCATAACTACCTTGTCTTGGTAGAAGAGGAGTTTCAGCCCAGGATGAATTGGGAAGTCTCCGAGCATGCGTGGATTGAATTTGGTCAATGGCCTGCTCCACTGCATTTCGGCATGGAAGCGTGGCTGCGAGATAGTGAAGGAGAGCTGACGTTGCGAGAGCTTGTTCGTAAACGTGGCGGGCGATCATAGTAGACCGTAGCAATACTCCAGCAAGATCTGGATTCGATGATGACACTACTTGTTTGTGTGTCACTGACGGCGTGCCCCCTCCGTCGGAAGGCTCGCCCACCAGTGCGCTGAAGAACACGGGTAGCAAGCCCCCCGACGGGGGGGTAGGCTACCCGTAGCACCCGAAAATCCACATTTTGGTGTGTTCCGCATATAGGTAAGGTAAGATTTAGATTTGCTTCAACACAATCCAGGAGTATCCATATTGCTTTTCTGTCATCAGAACCCATACTCAAGTCCTCCGGACGGGATAAAGCCCGCCCGTAACCCATCGTCATTGAGCGGCACGATACCGCCAAAGAAGACCGATCCTTGAGTTCCTAACGCGTACCGCAGGCCAAAAGAAACATCGGCGATATCATTTCGTTTGAAGCGCGCCGGGAAAAATGGCAGAAAGGAGACATGGCGTTGTACGTCTGTTGGATCAACAAAGCAGGGTTGAGCGGCGGTACATGTCTTGCTTGAGCGGCCAAGCAAAGGCCCCTCGTAGAGGTTTTCTGCCGTGGGTGTGAAACGGAATCCCTCAAACTCATGCCGTCCGAGAAAATCGATGCTGATTCCGAGGTCCTTGCCCACCAAGGCGGTGGCTCCCACGGCGTAGATAGCGCTGCTCCGCCCGACGTCGCCGGTGTTCAGGTCAAAGCCAATATTCAAATGCGGCTCAAAGCGCTCGGCCACGATCTGGGACAGATAGAGATACGGACTCACATGGGTCTCGTCCGTACCGTGGAAGTCACGCACCTCGCCACTAGGCAGTTGCAAATTGAGCCCAAAAGCAGCACCACCTCCATCAGTGTCCCAGAAGTGGTACTTACTACGCAGGGTAATATCACCCACGCCGGTCGCACTTCCTGCGGTCTTCGTTAGCACCCGCCCGGGACGCGTAGACTTGATGAAGGGCGTTGTCCGTATATCCCCGCGCTGACCAGTCTGGCGATTGAGGAGGATTCTGAATTGTGGAGTTCCCACTGCAGGTTTAGTAAACAGCAAGCCAAATTGAGAGAAGTCCACTTCTACATCCGGCACATCAGTATTTTTCACTCGCAAAAAGGTATCCACAACGGGAATAGACAAGCTTACATCCCAACGGTCCGTTAAACCATACCGTAGGGTCGGGACAAAGACATGGGCATTCAAATCGATCCGGGTGTGGATGCGAGAGGCGACGATCGGGACCACCTGCAATGGAGTACCATCAGCGGCTCGTCCAGCGTCGACTCCTTGATCAAGAAGGCCCTCTAGAATGAGTCCCGGGCTGCGCAACCTATGTAACGACTGCCCATTGAAGTCACTAAAGTCAATGTACGAGTATCCTAGACTGAGATTCCAGCGTCCTGGCCCCAGCGTCGGAGCCCGTTCGCTAAAGATTGGACCGGGCACGTTACTCGATCGCTCAAAGACAGAGATGGCGGGGTTATAACGATAGGTAAAGGCCGGAGCGACCGCCGCTAGCGGAAACTCCTGGGTCACCGCCTGCGACACCGCCTCGGCGAAACCAGAAGATAACTGCTGTACGGCTTGCCCGGTAGTGAGTGGATTCGCTGCCCCTGGTACGGCAAATGTCGAGCCACGACTAAAGACATCCGTCAGATCCCGTGCGTGACTCGGAAGTACCATTCCTCCCAGCACGATGAGGAGAATAGCAAATACTTTCAGTGAAGATATACTTGTTTGTTTCATCACCCTTCCTCCCACAGCTCCAAAGATGCTCAGAAGCATAGCGTATATCATGCTCTAGGTACTACTCCTACGCTCCTGTACGCTACCGCTAGTGCGTAGCCCAGGTAAACAGAGATGACAGATTGCTGCTTGCGATCTCACAGGGTGTGACACGCGCCAGACCGCAGCGTTTAGCATTGCGCTAACTAGACGTGAAAACCTGATTCATCAGGAACGACTACGCGCCAGAACACTCGTCCTGGCGCGTGGTGTTTCTTCGTTTCTTAACCTACTCTACGAACCTAGCTGCAGACACCTTGAAGGGCCTTGGTAACCATTCCATCATTAGTCGAAGTAAAAACAGCCGTTCCGTTTAAAGAACTACCACCGCCACAGGACTTTGGCGCAAAAGTCAACGTCACTGTCGTGCTTTCTCCCGGTCCCAGAACGAAGGTAGCAAGGGCCTGCGACGAGAAGAACGGAGAGACTGTCACCGAGCCGTTTAGCGTCCCTCCACCGGTGTTGGTTACCGTACAGTCTCGCGTTACAGAAGAGCCGGAGGGGACGGTGCCAAAGTCCACGACTCCTCCCGATTCTGCTTGACACAATACCGCCAAGAGCGGAGGAGTATTGCCAGTCAGGGGAACGAACTGGGTCTCTGTACTAACAGTGACCTGGAGTTGGCCAGCTTGTGGTGATTGCGGAGTGGTAGGAGCAAAGAATACGATGACGTCCTGGCTTGCTCCCGCCCCGAGAGTGAGAGTCTGAGACACCTGCCCTACACTACCGACGTAGAACGGTGGTGCTGTCGTCACGGTAACCGTCAACGGTGCGGACGCATCATTGCTGAGTTTACAAGGAAGCGAGGTAGAAGAGCCGACGGCAACGAAACCGAAGTTCAGTGGGTTACAGACTCGCACGCCGGAAACACCATTACCAACCAGAGACACAGACGCTGTTCCGCCATTGGAATCGACCGCAACCTGTCCATTCACTTGACCTAGAGCCGTGGGGGTAAACCTCACAGTGACGGTCTGACTCTGCCCCGCACCAAGATTGAAATCCCCAAAATTAGTCGACTGCCGATGGGGAAGACTGAACGGAGAAGTTGTACTCAGGGTGCCGGTCAATGTGCCACCACCAGTATTCTGCACGGTAAACTGCTGCTCCTCACTACTTCCCACTGGGACGTTGAATGAAAGCACGGTTGGAAACACCGCGAGCTTAGGAGGAATCGGAGCAGTCGGTGCCTCTACGGTGCCGCCCGTTCCGCTCACAGCAATCGTCTTACTGCCGCCACTTGAGGTAATCCGAATAAATCCACTCAATGGACCATTCGAGACCGGGGTAAACCGCACCGTCACCGTTTGACTCGTGCCAGGAGGTAACACCAGCGTAAGTGACGAGCTCGTCCCGGTGGGAGAAACGAACGTAAACGCCTGATAACCCCCATCCTGGGCAATCAGTGTCAGCCCAACGATGAGCACGTCCGCTGTTCCATCCTGGGCTCTGCTCGCACCAGGGTCTTCCTGAGTCCTCAGCGTTGTCGTGACAGTAGTTGGCCCAGTATTGGTGATAGTGAAAGTCTGATCCACACTGCCACCTACCGGCACCGCGCCAAATCCGACCTGTGTCGTAGAGGTCCCGAGATTCCCGCTCGGGGGTAAGGCGGCGGGGAAGCTGACCACCGGCTGATCGTTGTAGTTCACGGCGTAAGCCCCATTAAAGTTCAGATCTGAGTCGGCATCGATGACGATAACCCCCCGGAATGTTTCTCCCGCGGGGATCTCCCGACAGACCTCTTCCCCATTGAGATCCAACAGCCGAAACTCACCGGGCCCAAACGTGCGCCCTCCTTGGGTGAAACTAAAGAGATCGTCACAGAGAAAAAAGCTCCCAGCTCCGTTCTGCGCTCGCTCTGCCCGAGAGCCGGACGAACTGTCACAAGCGTTGGGATTATTCCCACCGACTGCCACATTCGCGGTACTGCCCGAAAACAACCCCGGATTACACCATCCCAGAGCGGCGGTCGTACCGTCCTTGTCAATTACGGTGCCCGTCTTGTTCGTGAACGCCTCCTGATTCCGTTCACTCGGCAATGCACTCGTCAACTGGAAGTTCTGCAAACTTTCGTCCCACCGCAGTTGCACGTTCGGTCCGGTGCGAGGAAAATTGGCAATCGAGAACGGATCGGTGGTCAGCCCCTGCACAAAACTCCCCAACCCCAGCGTCACGACGGTAAATGTCGCCGTGCCGATTTCTTGCCCGTCGGCCAGTGCGCGCACGCTATGCTTGCCCGCACCGACCTCATTCCAGTTCACCTGGTAACTAAAGCCGTTCTCCACGTCGCCACAAATGGCTTGGGTATCTCCCCGTTGTTCACCGTATACGGCAGTCACTACCAGTTTGCCGTCCAGCTCAATCGTGACCTGAGAAGGCTTACACACCCAACCCCGAATCAGGCCAATGCCACTTTGAAACGACCCCGGGGCCGGACTCTCTAAGCGCGCATTCTGAAACGGACTGCTCCCGCCCGTATCCGCGGTGCCACCATTGGACAACAAAAACCGCTGCGCGGCTTCTTGCCACTGCACGGTCGTTTTCTTTCCTGCCTGGGGAAACCCGTCAAGCGATTTGTTATCAGTCGGGGCCCCACGCAGAAAGGTTTCTCCAGCGGTCGCAACCACCGCGAGCGCCCGACCGAATTCCACCCCGTCTGCTAGCACGCGAATCTTGTGCGGCCCCTCACCCAGATCACCCCAATTCACCTGGTAGCTGAAGCCGTTGTTCGTATCGCCGCAGGTGCCTTGCGTATCGCCCCGTTCTTCCCCATACACCGCTGGCACTTGGATCTTTTCATCCACTTCAACCTCCACACGATTGGCTTGGCAGACCCACCCTCGCACCAGGCCAATGCCACTTTGAAAGGATTCCGATCCCGGCGGCGGGGTCTCCAAGAGTCCTTGCACCGCGCTTCCGCCACGTCCGACAAACATCCCCAACAAACCCAGGACAATACAGACAACCCCAAGCCTTGTGCCCCATCCACCAATGAACGGCCGATTTTTCATATCTCCTCCTCCTTTTATAAAATAATTCACGCGAATGAGAATTCCACTGCCCGCCTCTAACATATCACATGTTATGAGTATGAAAAGTGCACGAAAATTTGCTGACACTCAGATGACAAGCGAGGCCTCAGGGTCCCAGTAGGATCGCCAAAAATTGTTTGAAGCATGTGCACCGCAAGGCGGGAGAGCAAGTCTGATGCCATGCTGCCGAGAGAAGGGAAAGCACAGATTCTTCTACTATTGCACTGGTGGGCAACCCACCGCCCGATCCGTCAGAGTCAACAAGACTTTCCGTAATTGATCCCACAGCAGAAAAAAAACCAAGGCCTAAAAATAGTTAGCGGTAGTGTCAAAAAAATATGACAGTCAATGAAAGTTGACACGGGTTATCTGAGCAAGCGTTGAACCTTATTCTTGAGAATCGAGTGGACCTCGCACGCTTAAGCCTCGCTTTGGTATACCCTCAAGGCTGATGCACTAACGTCCTCCCAGGAGAAGCTGCCGTAAGTTGGTGAATGAATCGTATTTTCCCTTTCACTCCAGGAGTGATCACCTCAGGCACGACGTCTAAGAGTCCCTTGCTACGATTCAACTCATTGAGAGTGATTCCCAATTGCTGATATTGCACAATCATCGTATCCAAATCAGCGAAGGAGCAGATGCCAGGAAAACCCAGATAGTGGGCGGTGTCGAGCGTACTAACCATTTCCAAATATGTCGCGAAAGTCTCGGCGAAATCTTCCCACGGATGCATAGTCGCATAGGCGCTAACGAATTGTGATTGCCAGTTCGTAGGGGGCTGATCAGCATAATATCGCTGTAAAGCATCTTGGTAGCTCGGGTTCATGTGATCGCCAAAGATCGCGGTGAAGTCAGTTTCTCGTTGATCCTTGACGAAAATATCCCAATAATAGTGGCCAATCTCATGGCGAAAGTGCCCGAGCAATGTTCGCTGCGCTTCCCCAAGTTCAACCCGTAGGCGCTCACGTTCGACATCATCGGCTTCGCGGATGTTGATCGTAATAGTGCCATCCATATGCCCGGTGAACACCTGCTCTTTGCTACCCATGTTCCACCACAACTCGCGCGACGGAATGACGTCTGCTTTGAAGTCAAAGCGCAGGGCTAAGCGTGTTTCACGGGGCTCGGTTCCGTAGGGAAGTTGAAGGAGGTCTAAGTCATAGAGTAATCGCTTTTTCGCAACTTCTAAACGATACCACTTTTCGATATTTCCTGGCACACTCAAGTCAGGGATAGTGTGGGTCAAGCGGCAACGGTCACACAAGAGTGAGCTTCCTGAGGCATCATCAACAACAGGGTTGTCGTCTGTGGCCTGCAAGCAACCGTTACATACATTGTACGTTACGTAGTTGTGGCACTTGACGAGTATGGCACCACAGGTTGGGTTGCCGCAACAAAACCGGTTTCCGTCCGTTGGAATCAATGCCACAATCATACGACAGGCTGGACAGTACCCGGCTTCCCGGCTGCACTGAAGACAGAAGCTATTCTCAAAGAAGAGGACATTATCGCAAACACAGCGAAAAGTATGCATGCAAGGACTCCTACTGGTCTGAGGGGTGGAGAGAACTCAGAGAGCGTGCAGGAGAAATTCGTGGCGCTGATCGCTTCACCAAAGTCGCTCAACCTTATCAGACAGCGTAGCGGAAATTTCGTTACATGGTAGAGTCATTTGCTTAATCTTCTTCGCTTCCTTTTCTTTGAGAACGGCACAGTTGCTATCTTTCCTAAGGAATGCTAGCCGAATGGCGGAGGGGAAATCGATGACGAGACAAGACGTGACCAGAGAGTTGGGGGTCACATTGCAAGTTGCTGTATTGTTGTTGCTGCTTACTGCCGTCTCGTTTGCGAGGGCAAGCGACAAAAACCTCGATCCACGTGGCGGTGCTGGCGCTGGACCAGCGTCGTGGGTAGATGACCTTACACCAATCACCAAATCCGACTGGAGTCGGAATCGTGCGGCTCATCTCTTAGAGCGTGCTGGTTTTGGCGGAACCCCGGAGGAAATCGACCGGCTCGCCGCGATGACCCCTGAAGCCGCAGTACGTTGGTTGGTGCAATACCAGAAGGTCGATAACAGCCATCTCCCTGCCTTTGACGAATCAGGGATTTATGATCCACCAGTTGAGCCATTTCCTAAAAGTCGAGCTGATGCCGTGCGTATCGCCCGTGAAAAAGGCGAAGCGATGGGCGTCAAGATTAAACTTGGCGGCGACCGTCCGCTCCAGCCTGTGGTCAATCGCTTTTTCTATTGGTTGCGAGCCGACATGCTGGAAGTCCACCGCGCGTCGCAATGGTGGGCGGAACGTATGCTCAGGACTCACCGTCCGTTAGAAGAAAAACTCGCACTGTTTTGGCATGGCCATTTTGCGACTTCAGACGCAAAAGTCCTCGATTATCGTAAGATGTTGCAGCAACTCACGTTGTTTCACACACACGGCAACGGCAACTTTCGTAATTTGTTAACCGGTGTGGCAAAAGACCCAGCGATGTTGGTGTACCTGGATGCAGGTGAGAACATCAAAGGCAAACCTAACGAGAACTTTGGCCGTGAAATCATGGAAATGTTCACCATGGGGGTGGGCAACTACACTGAGCATGACATTCGTGAAGCAGCGCGGGCGTTTACTGGCTGGACCAATGACAGTCTCAGGTTTGTCGTCAAGCCGCAATTGCATGATGATGGGGAAAAGACCGTGCTTAGCCGCACGGGAAAGTTCGACGGTATCGATGTCATCGATATTATTCTCTCACGCGATGTGACGTCACGATTTATTGCCGGCAAACTCTATCGTTACTTTGTTCGTGAGGACCCTTCACCCGAGGTCGTAGAGAAACTCGGAGCCGCTTTCAAAAACAACAAATACGAAATCGCTCCGTTACTGACAATCATGTTTCTCTCGCGTGACTTCTATAGTCCTCAGTCCTACGGAACGCAGTTGAAAAGCCCGACCCATCTCGTGATCTCGACCTACCGCAAGCTCGGCCTTACTGAAGTCCCTGGCATCCCTGACTTCAACACCACCACTGAAAATTTGGGGCAAGAGCTATTTTATCCCCCCAACGTTGCTGGCTGGGAAGGGGGTCGGAGTTGGGTGACCCCTGCCCTGTTGCTCGCACGCGGGAATTTCGCTCGGGATGTGTTGTTTCCTGATGTGGTCAATTTCCATGCGCCAGATCAATCGATGCCAGAGACCAACCAGAAGGTCGCGGTCAAGATTGCTCAAGGAATTGAGATTACCGAAGCCACCAAAGAAGACAACGTCGATACCTCTTATGGGGGTGGCATGTCGATGTTTAATATGATGGCTGGTGCAGACGAAGATTATAATACCCGCTACGGCAGCACGCACGGCTGGGAAGAGGCGTTTCGTCGCGTGAAGCCTATCCCACGTCGTACCGCTCAGCTCAATTTCACACAGATGGTGACTAAGGCGAAGCTGGAAACCACGACTAATGCGGTAGATTACTTCACTGCTCGACTCCTGCGCGTGCCACTGTCTACGGATGACCGTCAAGCGATGATTGATTTTCTCACCAAAGAGCTGGGAACAGATCGCATTAGCACATCGGCCAGTTATTTGGAGGAACCGCTACGCCTCCTTGTTCATTCAATTATGAGTACACCGGAGTATCAGCTCGGTTGAGGGAAGAACACCCGCCCTTCGACAGGCTCAGGGCGAACGGTTTTGAAAGGAAAACTGAAAGATTTTCCGTTCGTGCTGAGTCCTGAGCCTAGTCGGAAGGATCGACGCATGAACGGTTCCTATAAGGAACCGTTCATTGAGGGGAATTACATGTCGACAAAATGCTCTCATTGCTCTCTCACTCGCCGTGACGCCTTACGGTTGGGTCTTTATGGCCTTGGTATCACGGCTGGGTTACCAGCCTTCTTTCAAACTGCCGCTTCAGCTTTAGCCGCTGCCGCGGAGGATGGGAGGAAAGCCCGCGAGGCTGAGCGGATCTTAGTCGTTGTCGAACTCTCGGGCGGCAATGATGGAGTGAATACTATCGTACCGTATGGTGATGACGCCTATTATCGCCACCGTCCGACCATTGGCATTCCTGCCAAGACTGTACGCAAGATCGACGAGCACTTCGGTTTCCATCCGTCGATGGCGGGGTTCGAGAAGCTGTACAAAGACGGCAAACTGGCGATCGTTCATGGTTGTGGATATGAGAAACCCTCACTCTCACATTTTATGTCGATGGGTTTCTGGCACACCGGACTGCCTAATGCTGGAGAGAAACTTGGCTGGATGGGACGGCTCGCTGACGGCATGGACCCCGAGGGACAGCGGAACTACATCGTCAATATTGCGACGGCACAATCACCAGCAGTGCGTAGTCGTAATCACTCGCCTTTAGTGTTTTACGATCCAGCCACATTCACTCGTAATGGCGTCTATCAACAGAAAGCGGTTTTCGATCATTTCAGTCAGGCACGGACGACTGGCAATCCGTCGCTCGATTTTCTCACTAACATTGCTGAGAACGCGACTGAGAGCGCGTCATTCGTGCGCCAGGCGTGGAGCGATTACAAGACTCCAGTGGACTACGGCGCGAATGCCGCAGGCTTAGGGCTTGATATGCGTAAGGTCGCGGCGTTGATTAACGCCAAAATGCCGACGCGCTTGTATTATGTCACCTACGCCGGGAACGTATTCGATACGCATGTTCACCAACCTGATCTTCACAGTCGGTTATTGACTTACACCACTGATGCGCTACGGGCATTTGTCGATGATATGCAGCGCATTGGTCGAGGGTCTGATGTGGCAGTGATGGTATTCACCGAGTTTGGTCGTCGTGTGCCAGAGAACACCAGCAAAGGCACTGACCACGGCACCGCGACTCCGATGTTCGTGCTTGGTGGTCCGGTTAAAGGCGGACTCTACGCCAAGCCTCTAAGCCTTACTGAACTTGACGACGGTAACTTGCTGTACACCACCGACTTTCGGCGAGTCTACGCGACGGCAATAAAGCAGTGGTTAGGCTACAACGACGCCGCTACATTGTTGAAAGGCGAGTTCGAGACGTTTCCACTGTTTGTATAGGAAGGCCCAATGCCGTTCGTGCTGAGCGTAGTCCGATAGGCGAAGTCGAAGCATGAACGGCGTTTTCATATCTACCCAGTTGACCCCTAACTCTTTGTAATTGCCGTTCCCCACGCATCAACAAACGTCAACTCTTCAACCGGCCGGCGCGAAATCGGTCCATGTCCGCGTAACATCGGATAGCCGATCGGTATTGCCGCGGCCGTACCCCAGAGTTGCGGAATAGCGAGCAGTTCACGGACTGCAGGCTCGCGTTCGCACAACAATGTCGTTAGGGTGCAGCCTAATCCTTCCGCACGACACGCTAACAGTAAATTTTCTACTGCCGTGTAGACGGATCCGCCACCAACAACAGAAACGCGGTCAAGCTTCGCGTCGGTAATTGCCATCTCTTTCGGGTTGAAACAGAAGATGACAATCGCTGGAGCCTCACCAAAATGTGTAGCGAGGTAGTCTCCCGCGCCCAACATCTTTTCCATCTTCACTCGTGCGGCTTCGGGCATCTCACTGAGTCGGGTGCGGTACATCTTGGCAAACGGCCCCCACACCTCAGCGTACAACGCACCGAGCTTCTGTTTGCGTTCACGATCTTTAACCACGATCATGCGCCACGGCTGACGGTTCCCTCCCGTCGGTGCCCAAGTCGCTGCTTCTAACACGCGGTGCAATACGTCATCCGGGATCGGATCTGTTCGTAATCGTCGTACCGCTCGTAACGTCCGCATTGCTTCATACACGCCGATTTCTGCCATTGGGTATCCCTCCTCGTTTAGGATGTGGTTCAACAAGTATTGAAAAGATTTCGACGCAGGTTTGTGTCATTCTGAGCACCGCGAAGAATCTCTCCGAGTGTCTAAAGAAGAGAGATATTTCGCTTCGCTCAATATGACAAGTGCGATATATTTAGCGTACTACCGCAGATCCACTGGCAGTTTTGTGTTCCACTGCCCCATTGCCATCGTCCAGTCACATAATGTCCGCCTGTAACTGGGACAGCTTTCCCTGTTGGCGGAGTAGAACCACCAGTGATGACATTAGGATTTGTCCCATAAATCTCGCGCGCCCAGCGATCGGGAAGCAAGGCCGCAAGCGTTGCGGTTGTACCACCAATCATCACACACCACCCAGCTGATCCGTCAGCCCGCGAGACTTCCTCAATCACTCGAACGATATCGGTTGGGTGAAGTTCGTCTCCGTTGAAGGCTTTTGGCAATGCGATGCGGAACATGCCAGCCTTAGCAAATTTCAGTGCGAGGTCTGCTGGGAGTCTACGACCAATCTCGATTTCCTCAGCTCGCTCCATAATCTCGGGCGCAAGCGCTCGTGCTGCGAGAACAGCAGCAACCGGATTGCGCTCGCGAGCAGCATGAGAGAGCCCGGGAGTGACCGAAAAGGAATCCACTGCCATATCTGTTCTCCTGGTCAGTTGCGGAATTCGTCAACACCTAGCATTGATCTCTGACAGAGGGAATGCTAGCGGAGGAGCGAACAACTCTTCGTTAGAGACTACATGGAGGCTAAGAATGCCAACGCTTGAGAGAAATGGTGTCAACGTTTACTACGAAGTTCATGGCTCAGGTCCTGCCGTGCTGCTCACCCACGGTTTCAGTGCCACTGCTGAAATGTGGAATACCAACATGACTGTGCTGGCGCAACACTACAAGTGGATTCTGTGGGACATGCGTGGTCATGGGCGTAGTGACAGTCCGAACGACATCGCGCGGTACTCGGAAGAGTTGATCGTTGGCGATATGGCGGCGTTGCTCGATGCCTGTGGAGAAAAACAGGCAGTGATCGCTGGGCACTCACTCGGTGGCTATATGTCGCTCGCATTTCATCTAGCGCATCCTGAACGAGTGAAAGCCTTGATCCTGCTCGACACTGGGCCAGGCTACAAAAAGGACGACGCCCGCGCAGGGTGGAACAAACGTGCTGAGGCGATGGCCAAGAACTTTGAAACCAAAGGACTCGATGCCTTAGGCCGTAGCGCTGAAGTGATGGCTTGCACGCATCGTTCAGCGCAAGGACTCGCCCTTGCCGCGCGTGGCATGCTGGCTCAACGTGACGGTCGGATCATCAACTCGTTAGAGTCAATCAAAGTCCCGACACTAATCGTAGTGGGATCGAAAGACGAACAATACTTCGCCGCGACTGATTACATGAGCGGCAAAATCCCCGGTGCAACTAAAGTCATGATTCCTGACGCCGGCCATGCCCCCAACATCGATCAGCCTGAAGTGTTCAACAAGACGGTATTGGAGTTTTTGGGACGGGTCTGACAGGCTAAGAAGCCAACTTCACTGTTAGAGAGCCAAGAAACAGTCTATTCACTTGCCCGCTCGGAACTACGAGAAGCCCGTGTTTCAACTTATTGTAGGCGGATATGCCGAAACGTTTTTGATTTACTCGGCAGTCCTCAGTGAGGAACTGACACCCCAAACGAACGGTTTTCTCTAACTGCAAGGACGGGAACCAAAGCGACCAATCAGCCGGAAGCCACGCCGAACAGCCAAGAGCGTCGTAAAGATCAGCACCGGTGCTGATCTTGGCATCGGAGAGGACGCGATCAAGTCGGGATTCTCCCAGTTTATTATACTTGAGTAGAATCTCTATGGGACTGCTTACAGCTTTGGTGCGCCAATCCAACCATGCTTTCAAGAGAGCAGCAGCATCCTCGTAGGCTGCATACTCCTGTCCCAGTAGTCCGAGTAGATGAAGTCTACGCCGGGTCGGGGTCCAAGGCGAAGGCTTCACGGAGAGTGTCGGCCACATAATCACGAGCCACACTGGTAAAGGATACATAATCCACGAAGTATTGAGGTTCAAGGTTGCAAGGCACCATAGAGAGATCAGGTAAGAGTCACCTCCAGGCGTGTGGTGTTCACCCTATTATTGCATCCGACTAGGGTTATTCACAGAAACACATTTTTCTCGCACCGGGTGGCTGAGGCGCTGGGCCTCGCTTCTCCCACCGGTGTGTTCGACCTCTGGGATAGTATCTACGTACCTTCCGTCGAGTTCTTCCAGACCACTGCTACCAACCCTAATACAACCGACGAGGTCAAAGCGGATGAGCTGGGCAATGTAGAGATGAATGGATGAATGGATGGTGCGGCGCGATTTGCAGAGTGTTGTGATACCAAGTGCCAGTAAAGAGAATTCAGTAAAGATTACCGATAAGAGATATCCGGACCGCCTATCTTCTCTTGGATGAGCATGGAGACCTTCAGCGCTTGAGTCGTGCTTGCACGAGTGTTATATCCGGATGCCTCCGTGCTCTGCAATTTTTGTCGGGAATCGCGTTGTGTAGAAACGGGAACGCATGTGGTGTGGCTCCGTATTATTACTCGCGGGCTTATTCTTGGGTTCCTCCTGGGCTGGAGTTTTCCCTCGGCAGATGCTGCTACTCTCATTATCGAGAGTCCCGAGCGCATTCCTTTTACTGGGTTCGCCTCGGCGCTCGCCGTGGTAGGGGACCTCGACGAAGACCATTTTCCTGATTACGCCGTTGGTGCTTACCAATACCACGGCACCCAAGCGGCGAAGCAGGGACGCGTTTACATCTTTAGTGGACAACGCCGGGCAGTGTTGTTTACTCTCGACCCACCGCCGTTGTCACCCGAGGCCGCTGCGGCTATGGACCCGACTGAAGGCGCCGCGTTCGGCTGTGCGTTGGTTGCGGTGGGTGACATCGACCAAGATACTGTACCTGACTTACTCATTGGGGCATTCGGCCAGGAGAAGAGCGGCGCAGCGTATGTTGTCAGCGGAAAAACTCACACGCTGTTGCATACCCTTCGTGCCCCGCAGCCGCAAGCGGGTGCGGGGTTCGGGTGGTCGGTTGGTGTTGTCGGCGATCTCACTGGTGACCATATCCCCGAGCTCCTCGTTGGTGCCTTTGCGCAAGAAGGCAATGGTCGCGTCTTTGTGTTCGATGGCAAGGATGGCCGAATATTATACACCCTCGTTCCTCCGCTTGGTGCGAAAGAGGGCGCATTTGGCTGGTCGGTTGCCGGAGCCAGCGACCTTGATCGTGATGGAGTTCCGGATATTCTTATTGGTGCGCCGTACACAACCATGGGACAGGTCCCCGTACAAGGGCGAGTGTATGCGTTTAGCGGCCACAGCCGAAAGCTTCTTTTCGCAATGGACGACCCTTCACCGCGCATGGGGGAGGGATTCGGCTGGCAAGTCGCGTCAGGGGGCGATTACAATGGCGACGGGATACCGGACATACTAATCGGTGCACCGTATAAAGACGGCGATATCAGCCGCGCCGAAGGTGCCGCCTTTGTCTTCAACGGTGCGGATGGCAGCCTCCTCCGTTCCTTACACGATCCGGCTTATACCCGTGAGTACTCCGGTTTCGGTTTCTCGTTCGCGAGTGACTTCGATATCAATCATGACGGCATTCCTGATATTCTCGTTGGTGCACCGTATCAAACGGTCGATCAGTTCCATATCCAAGGCGAGGCGTTCCTGTTTGACGGCAAAGACGGAAAACTTCTTGCAACTTTTGATAATCCCTTTCCGCACCAAGGCTCATCACTCGGTTATAGTTTAGTCACTCTAGGTGATATTAACGATGATCAGATTCCTGATTTTGTCATTGGCGCCACCGGTCAAATTATTCTTGACAAAGTCGCTGTAGGGCGGATCTACGTGTTTTTGTCATCGCAATAATCTATACAGGGACAACGCTCACCTAAACCTATTCGCCTGGGGAAGAGGGTAAAGAAGCTGTGTGGACTGTCACTGCCGTATCACAAAACCCGTGCGTTTTCGCAACTTTCTACGTTGACCGACAGTATCTCCCGAATAACCGGACAAAACCAGACATGAGCAAAAACAACCACCTGCACGTCCGGAAATTCATCCAAAAATGCGACCATGAGAATCGACACCCTCATCGAACATGAAGGAACACCTTCCCCTTTCACCGTCTACCGTTTTCTTAACCCGAAGACGACAGAAAGTCGTTGAGTCGAGTAAGATCATCCCTACGCAGAGCTGTTCCAGGTTGCTGCTGTTCTTGTGTTGTAAGTCGATCAAGGGCTTCGATGATCAGTTGATCTGAAAGCTTACGAGTTGGTGCAGGACGAAAGATTCCGATGACCCCGTGGTGGGGGAATATACTCCCTCGCGAGTCGGTAGAGTCCTATCGGATCATGGCGACCCTTCCGGCCGACGTTCGCTGTAAGGATAGGAATAGCCAAGCGTTGCGCTTCGCTGAAGACGCCTTCGTCTGAGCTTCATGCGGGCAGTTGTAGAACTTCATGTCCAGCCGCACGTAAGCGCGCAATAAGTGCAGCGCTCAGAGTGTCTTCGTCAACGAGAAGTTTTACAGTGATGGGGGATCTCGTCGGGCGAGTTCCTCACTGAGTGCCAATTCGTCCATGGCATCAGCCTCAATGACATCACGAAAACGTCGGTAGTAATCGAGGTCTTCCTCAATAGCGGTAATGGGGAGGGACCAAGCTTGAGCGGTCTCTTCGACGTTGTGAGTATTTGCTTGCATAGACTCAACAACTCGTGAGATTGGAAGCTTTGGGCGGCCAACAAAGAACGCTTGGCGCATCCAGTGGTCAGGCTGCTACATGAGATAGCGATATACAGGGGCTGCAGCCTCGGCTGTGCCTGCCGTTAATGCGGGAATATTCAGAGGAGCTACGTCAGTCATGCTGTTATTCTCTGTTATGAATGAAGGTTTGGCAAGTCGAGAATTTATGTCGTGTCACGATTGTCCACGCTTTCGCTTGCGTGGCGGAGTAGATTTAGACCGGGCGATAGCCTCTAGCCGATTCCAGAATTTCGGAGTCACTTCACGGGAGTCTCCCCGTTCAACGGCCTCTAGTAACTTGGCTGCGAGTCTTTGCCGCGTTGCTTGTTCCTGGTCTGCGCGAATGAGCGCCCGCACGTATTCACTAACGGTGTGGAACCCCTGAGTGGAGACTCGCTCCTTAATAAAATCTTCCAACGCTCGGGGAACTGGGATGCTAAGGATTTTTGTTTCAGATGTTTCAGTACGCATACGGTGAGCATACTCGATTTATGATTTTTTCATAATAAATCCTATTCAAAAAGGGGAGTTACATGTTAGCGTGCTGCTCGCGCAACCCGCATTTTCTCGTCGATTAACTTGCCGCGCTCGATAATCACCTCGTTATCGAGGATCACTGTGCAGTCACGCATCGGTACGTCATAGTGTCCCAGTGTATTGCGCGTTCCACCTCCCTGCGTGTTAGGCCCGGTGGAAAAGAGAAAATTGCCAGGGAAAGTCCGTGCTGCAGCGCGACTCCGCTCCGGCGCGTCACCGAAAAGCGCGATTCCATACCACAAGGCTTGTGGATTTAGCCCCCAGCCGAGATGTGAAACCGCGTACGGATCTCGGTCGTCAGGATGGCACTTATTATCGGCCAACCAATCAGCCATGAGTTTAGCATCGAGACCTCCGTCAATGTGAGTGATGAAACCATCTTGAATTGTCAGTCGCACCGAGTCTTGGACGTAGCGACAGTAGGGTAAGATGACAATATCACCTGGCTGTAACACCACCGTGCCATTGGCTGATCCTTCATTTGGAAAGGTATGCACATGACCAGCGCCCCAGTGGTCGAAGTGTCCTGGCTCATCCGCAAACCCGTACTGGCTCATAACTGGATATTCTCCACACTGATAACGCAGATCGGTGCCGGCCTCACTCAGCACTCGCGCTTCCCGCGTCCGCGCTAACCGCTGGTGAGCACGCAATACAGCTTCTTTAAGACCCGGTGGCGACATCAACTGCTCCAACTCATCCGGTCCGTCGATAATCATCAACACGCGCGAACCGCCGGTGAGGACCTCTTTCAGCCAGGTGGTAAAGAGCGGCACATGGAAGCAGACGATCAGATCCGCAGCCTTGACAGCGGCGAGTGTGCCCTTACATTTGCCGATCGTTGGCACTCCCACCTTGGTCCACGATGGGATTGAATTGACACACATCTCATAGACATCGGCCCCGAGTTCGTCGGCGGCAGCGAACGATGCTTCTACGTACTCCCGTCGGGTCGAGAGATCGGTCAGTAAGACTACGGTTTCGCCTGTGTGCACGCGGCTCAACGTGAATTCTTTACGATACAACATGCCTAATTTGGCAGGGTTCACTTCCTGTGTGCGAATTCCGACCTGCATGGCCATACCTCACTCTCCTTGGACGAGAACACAAAATCCGTCACATTATTCACGCTATTAGCAATATTTCGCAACCTCCTTATTGAGCCTAGCTTTATGTCGGTTAACGACGCGTGATATCTAGTGCCTACTTGGGCAAAAACACCAGTATGCTATTACCCACAGTCTCAGTAGCCGTTTTATTCGCTACAACCTAGGAGAAGGAAAGGAGGAACTTCGATGGAAGCATTACGTGATAATCCGGCCTTCGGCATCTATGCCCTTTGCGCGGCGATACTCGGGGTGAAGATGCTCGGCGCGGCGGTGTATACTGCCACGCGGCGTCAGAAAGTCGGCGGCTTCGTGAATCCGGAAGATGCACAGCGGTTCGGTGGCGAGGGAACGGTTGCGAAATCAGACGAAGCTCCTGAGGTTGCACGCGCGCTACGCATTCAGCGTAATGATCTCGAAAATATTCCGTTGTTCTTTGCTATTGGACTCATCTATGTGTTGAGTGGTGCGTCGGTCACTGGAGTTATGATTCTGTGTGGCCTGTTCACTGTCGCCCGCGTCATTCATACGTTTGTCTACGCCAAAGGAATTCAACCTGCTCGCGCAATTTGTTTCGGTATTGGTGCTCTGTGTACCCTCCTGATGATCTTTCGCATTATCGTGAATGTAATGTGATTAGGGTCCATTGCGAAACAACTACGGAGAACCTTGACAATGCAAACCCCAGCGCTTGTTTTGACCAACAGTCTGGCCCCTGGGCTAGTGGAAAACCTGGCGACGTATGCACGGATGGCAGAGGGGCGTGGCTTTCGTAGCGTCTTTGTATCCGAAGCTGGCTCTGACGCACTAGCTGTTGCCCAACATCTGGCGGGCGTCACTTCTCGTATTCAAGTTGGAACGTGCATCACGAACGTATATTTGCGCCCGCCGTTGTTAGCCGCCCTACATGCGATGACGATTGATCGTTTTGCGCCAGGGCGTTTGTTGCTCGGTCTGGGCACCAGCTCGGAAGCATTGAACAAGTTGTATGGCATTGAAATGAAAAAACCGGCGGCAGTTCTGCGTAAGTACGTGCAATCTTTGACCAATGCGTTGCGTGGCGAACACGAGACGCTAGCGCAGATGAAAAAGATGGGTATGGTCGTACCACAAGCAGCACACCAGATTCCGGTGTACGTCGGTACCGCCTCACAAATATGTCTGGAAGTGACAGGTGAGCTGGCCGACGGTTGCTTTACCTCGCAGTGTGCGCCACATGGATTACAAGAAGTGAAGGACCATCTTGCCCGCGGGGCTCAACGTGCAGGAAGATCATCGGCAGATGTGCCGCTTGCTCCGCTCGTGCATACCTGTGTGAATGCCAATCGTGGAGTAGCACTTCGTGCGGTGCGACGAGTGATTGCCGCATATGGGCAGCGTCCTCTGTACAACCGCTTCTTGGCGAGGCAAGGATTCGTGAAAGAAGCAGAACAAATCGCGGCAGCCGCTGCCAAAGGTGACATGGCCGCTGCCGCCGCTGCGGTATCAGAAAACATGGCCGAGCAGGTCGCGGCAATGGGAACGCCACAGGAATGTCACAAGAAGATAGAAACATTTGAAAAAGCTGGTGCGTCCTATGTCGTGCTGTTTCCGATGGCGATTGATGGGGACTATGATCGTGGCGTGCGAGCCGCGTTAGAGGCGTTTTAACGCGGCGTCCCGATCAGATATGTCGCCTTCCCAGGACCCAGGGGGAGGTGACCAATATCCCACTCGTACGTCGTGTCATCAAGTTGTGAGACGAGTGCCCGCAGTTCATCTGGAGAATAGGCGCGAAGACAAGAGACGAGTCCGTCCCATAAGACGCATAGGGGCATGAGGGGAATGAGATAGGTGAAGAGCAGGCGAGAAAAACGGAAGGGTTTCACAAACGGGGTGGCAATGAAGACTACGACGAGCCCCACCCCGACAGAAAAAACGGCGAGTGCGGATCGACTGATCATCTCAATGACCGCAATACTCTGTTGTTTCGTCACCGCATCCGCCAATACCTTTGTAGCATCCTCTGGCCGAAAATGGTGAAACCCGTTGGCAACCAAGCGAAACCCGGTGAGTTCCCGCGGGACATTAATGGCATTTACCGGCGAGGAATAGCCTTGAATCGAACCGCCGCTTTCGTACGCGAGCTGTTCGTAAGCTGCAATGTTCGGGTACAAATCCGTCAACTGGGCGGTTGCTGTAAACCCTTGTGTTTGGAGTATCCGTAGGATGGTTTTGATCGGCCCTCCGCCACCGGAGCAGAGGTCAAGAATGGTGCGCTGCCCGACACGTTCCATTGCCGCTTTGAGTTTTTCGGCGAACCCCTGATAGGCCGGCCCTGACCAGTCGCCCATGAAGCGTAAGTGGTCCTGCATATAGGCGCGAATCATACGCGGGAACCATGGCTGATCTTCCAATTCAAAAAGGTGCATTCTGCTCATATTGCCTCTGAGGATAGTGGTCACTCATAGATTGCGAGAATAAAAAGGCTTAATACGGCGTCCCGTCCTTATGGGCAAACTGCCACTTCCCGTCGGGACCCAAGACGGCCTGAATATCATCCGCTGGATAACTCCCCACATCTCCAGCACTACGATCACCAACTTCAAGAAAGACCACATCACTGTCCGTGCGGTTCACGAGATGATGACCTTGGCCTGTGCCGCCTTTGAATCCTGCGCACATGCCAGGGCTGAGCCATGTCTCGCCAGATTCGGTGATCAGAGTCGGCTGACCTTCGAGCACGTAGATAAACTCATCTTGTCGCGAGTGAGCGTGGAGCAAAGACGATACAGCTCCTGGAGTGAGACAGGTTAAGTTAACGCCGAAATTGGTGAGGCCGAACAGGTCGCCTAGCGGGCGCTTCACACGGCCTGCCATGCGCGAAGCAAATGATTCTGGGTAATTTGAAGTTTTTGTGCGTGGTGCTGTGTCAGCCGCCATGATCGCTATAGGGTATTGACCCTTATCCCTACTGTTCTCCTTGAGCAGAATTCTGACGTTTTTACACAGTAGAGAACAGGCCTTTTTATTCTTTCTTTGGCAGAACTCTAGTTGCTAAATCGGACATTTTTACCGTTAAAATGCTCGCCATGTTTGCACGCTTGTTGCCTGTGCCGAGTCACACATTTTTCCTCTTTGGCCCGCGCGGCACAGGGAAAACCACGTGGCTCCAGCAAAACTTTCCCACTGCGAAGTGGTTTGATCTCGTTCGCACGTCCGAACTGCTTCGCTTTATGCGTCGGCCTGACGAATTTCGCGCCGAGATCGAAGCGTTGCCAGGAAAACAGTGGGTTGTGATTGATGAAATCCAAAAGCACCCGGTGCTTCTCAACGACGTGCAGGGAGTGATTATCACGCATGGTAATCGGTTTCGCTCTGCGTTGACGGGCTCAAGCGCGCGCAAGTTACGGCGCCTGGATGTCAATCTCCTCGCTGGACGCGCGATCACCCGTAACTTCTTTCCTTTGACTGGAGCAGAACTCAATTATCAGTTTGTGATTGAAGAGGTGTTGCGCTTCGGTTGTTTGCCGAAGGTTCGCGCTGAACCACACTTGGCGGTTGATATCTTGGAAGTATATGCCGCGACGTATTTGAAAGAAGAAATTCAACAAGAAGCCCTCGTCAAGGATTTTGCCTCGTTCTCGCGTTTTCTCGAAGTCGCAGCTCTCATGAATGGTCAGATCGTCAATGTCGCGTCGATCGCACGCGACGCGGCGGTTGCCCGCCCGACGGTCCAACGCTACTTTGACACTCTCATTGACACCCTTCTTGGTGTGGCTACCGGCGTGGCGACCACACGCCAAGGTGAAGGAAGTCCAACATCCCAAGTTCTATTTCTTTGATCCTGGCGTCGTGAACGCACTCGCTGGTCGCTTACGTGACCACCTCGATAAAAGTGAACAGGGCTTTCTCCTCGAGACGCTGGTGTTACACGAACTGCGAGCAGCAATGACGATCCGTAACTGTGGGGGGCAATTGTCATACTGGCGGACTTCATCTGGGACGGAAATCGACTTCACTTGGTCACGGACAAAAACGGCGATCGGCATAGAGGTCAAACTATCTCCCATCTGGAGGCGAGAATTTGGCAGCGCACTAAAAGAATTGGCTGATGCAAAAAAAATCCACAAGTGTTACGCGGTGTATCTTGGCACGACACGCCTCAAAGATGGACCGATCGAGGTGTTGCCACTCAAAGAGATGATGCGGGCGCTCGTCAACGGAGACGTGCTGCCGTAAAGAGGCGCTTTCGACTTCATCCATATCGCCAACTGTTCGGCGCGTCGGGAGTTTCAACAGCGATAGTGTTACGTGGTATGTAAAAAGAGTTCGGCAGCAGGTTGCTCTTGGTTGAGGCTGATCTGCATTAGGCTAACTCTTCCAACAATGCCTTCGCCTCTTGCAAATCTTTCGTATCAAACCCTTCCGTAAACCAACTATAGATCTCGGATAACATCTTGAGTGCTTCATCGAGCTTGGTGGGGGATTCGTGGGGCGTGGCGCGGGACTCCTCCTGCTTAGTTTGTTGTTGGCGCAGTCGGACGAGGCTCATCACCGCTCGCAGCTGCAGCGACTTGGCTTGCTGCTTCCGCGCGATTTCGATGGCTGTCAGAAAAAATTCTTCTGCTTCTGATTCCGAACTCCGAACCCCGAACCCCGAACTGGTTTCGACTTTGAACGTTGAACCTTGAACGTTGAACTGTTGGAGCGTTAGCTGCCCCTTGAGCCGATACAACTCCGCTTCGTATTCGCGCTCCTCATTTCTGTGCACTATAGCCAGTGCCTCGGTCAGCGCGCTCAACCCTTCCTCTGTCTGCCCTCCTTTCCCGTACGCCTCGGCCAGCAAAGCAAGAAAATGCGGCCCTCCTACCCCTGCTCCTGTGGCTCGGGAAGCGGTCAGGCCCTGGCGGAGTTGCGCGATTCCCTCCGCCACCTGTCCCTGCTCGGCCAGCGCCCATCCTCGATAGATAATTCCCCACCCTAAGGTGAGGGCAAACCCCTGCTCGCGAGAGAGCGCAATTAATGCCTCTGCCCGCTCTTGGACTGCTTGTCTCTCCCGGCGGGCTTGATGAAGCCGAGCAGCATAGTACAGGGCGACAGCCAAGCTGAGGGGATGAGCCAGCTCCTGGGCTAGGGTCAGCGCTTCGTGGACCCTCTGCAAAGCCTGGTCCGGATAGCCGAGAGAGTACAGGGTCAAGGCCCAAAAGTCCTGGCAGCATACCCCGGGATCATGCCCACCATAGAAAAAAGCCCGGGAACCATGCTGTTGGGAATCGTAGAGGGCAATGCCCTGCTCCAGGTGGGCCCGGATCAGGGCAAACTCGCCAAGGAAGAACAGCGCGGGCCACAGCGCATGGTGGCCCTCCACCAAGAGCGCGGGGTCTTGTACGCTCTGGGCTATGCTGAGCAGCCGCTCCCCGAGCTCCCGGGCCGTCTGTAATTGTCCCCCGATGAAATAAAACCCCCACTGTCCCCACAACGCCGGGAAGAGCTGCGGCGTCTCGCCTACCTGCTGACACAGCTCGCGCGCTCGACTGTAGCGCCTTGCCACTTCTGGATGCGCCCAGCCTTTCGTGGCCATGAGCGGAGCGGCCAAGGCGAGTTGCAGCGTCAGTTCTCGCTGGGCGCGCTCGGGAGTGTCCGGCAGAGTCTTGAGTAACTCTAAGCCTTTAGTGAGGTGGCTGCTTGCTTCAACGTTAGCGGAGCGCCGAATGGCTTGCTGGCCGGCTTGCTGCCAGTAGGGAATGGCCTGCGCAATGAGATTCGCCTCGGTGTAGTGATGCGCCAGCAGTTCAGGCTGGGTGTCTTTGGTCTCCGGAAAGCGGGCCTCCAGCACCTGGGCAGTCTGCTGATGGAGCTGTAAGCGCTTGCTCTTCAGTAATGATTGATACGCCGTATCCTGAATCAGCGCGTGCTTGAAGAGATACGTCGCCTGCGGTGGCAGCCCACGCTGGTACAGCAACTCCGCTTTCACTAACTGCTTCAGCCCGTGCTCTAACATCCCTTCGCCAAGCACGGAAATCGCCTGCAAGAGCTCATAGCTAAACTCTCGGCCAATAGTCGCCCCTAGTTGGGCAATCTCTTTCGTGGGTCCCAATCTATCAAGACGCGCCATGAGAGCGTCCTGCAACGTGGCAGGAATGCCCAACGATGGGGCGGATCGATCGACGCTTCCTCCAGACCCAAGAGACTCTTGAGGCTCCACAGACTCCAAGACCGTTTTTGTCAGTTCTTCCACAAACAGCGGCACCCCATCGGTCTTACTCACGATGTGTTGTAATACTTCCACCGGGAACGTTTTCCCGCCGGTGACTTTCTCGACCATTGCTTCCACTTCTGCACGCCCTAACCGACTCACCATGAGTTGCGTGATGTGAGACCGCAGTCGCCAGGGTGGCGTAAACTCCGGGCGAAAGGTCAGCACTAGCAACAGCCGCGTTGTGGGCACTTGGTCCAGCAGGAGCGAGAGCACTTCTAACGTTGAAGGATCAGCCCAGTGCAGATCTTCCCAGGTGCTGTAGATAGGGGCTAGGGTAGCTTCCTCGACCAGCCATGCCACTAAAGCGGCTTGGGTCTTCTCTTTCTGTTTCTGTGGACTGAGCGTGAGCGGTGGGAAATTTACAGGATGAGGTAAGGACAGCACTGCCGCGAGCAGTGGCAGCGTATCTCCTTGCGGGAAACGATAACGCGTAAGTACGTGTTGGAGTTTTTCCAGTTTGGTGTCTGGTGCATCTTCGCGCGTCACTTGCAACAGGCGCTGCAGGTGATCGATAATCGGATATAACGCGCTGTTCTGATGATAGGGCGAGCAGCGGAACTCAACACGGGTGGCACCTTCGGCCACGACCTGCTCTTTGAGCGTCTGCACCAAGCGGGATTTGCCAATCCCGGCTTCTCCACTGAGTAACACGACGTGGCCGGAGCCGTCTTTGGCTTGCGTCCAGCGCCGCTGCAATACGCGCAGCTCTTCTTCACGCCCGACCAACGGAGTTAAGCCTATTCCAACTGCTACCTCAAAGCGACTCTGCGCCGCGCTTTCTTCCACGACACGGTAGAGCGTCATGGGAGTCGCGATGCCCTTAAGTTCCTGCAGACCTTGCTCTTCAGTCTCAAACAGCCCGTGAATCAGCCGATAGCTCGCTTGGCTGATAAATACCGTATTGGGCTCCGCTTTACTTTGCACACGCGCTGCAATGTTCGGCGTCTCGCCCAAGGCCAGCCGCTCCGTGTGCTCGCCCGCGCCGATCTCGCCTACCACCACCGGCCCGGTGTGCATGCCAACCCGCACCTGTAGCGGCGGCGTATACGCCAACTGGCTGACTGCCGCGACAATCTCCAGCCCACTGCGCACGGCACGTACCGCATCGTCTTCATGCGCTGCCGGATAGCCGAAGTACACCAACACACCATCGCCCAGATATTGCGCGATATGCCCCTCATAACGTGCAATGATCTGCTGACACGCCGTCTGATAGGCCACCACCCGGGCATGATAGTCCTCGGGGTCAAGCTGTTGTGAGAGGGTTGTGGATCCTACCAGGTCAATGAACATCACTGTCAACTGCCGCCGCTCGCCCGCAGACCGTCCGGCGTCCGGCGTCTGAGGTCCGGTGTCTAGGGGTTGGGGACTGAGGACTAACGACTGAGAACTGACAATCTCCTTTTCGCCCTTCGTTTCCCCGCCCGTCCAGACCAGCACTTTGCCGTCTTCATCGACCGCGACGCGCTCGGCGCTAATGAGTTCGTCAGTAACTCCCGCCAGCAGCTCATCGTCCAGCTGATAGCGCAGCTTGAGCGAGCGATAGGTTACCCGGCCACGCTGTTGCAACAGTACGCGGACTTGGTCCAACGCTTCATCAAAGGTCATGGCGCGACTTCCTTATACCCCGCCATCCTACACCCTGTCATTGTTGCGGTATAGAATGAGACGCAAAATGGAGATAGTAGAACGATTTTTTTGACCTCCTACTGGTAGCTACTTTTCAAACGTTCAGGAGTCGACCTGCTCGCTGGACGGGCAGTCTTGCGGCAGCTCGCACCGTATATGGCTGCAGAGCGGGGACCGCGCTTTCAGCTTTCTGAGGCCTTAACCATAGGGACGCTGCCGTTGGTTCTCGGCTCTGCAGAGCCCCAGGATACGCTCCGGAGTTACGCAGCACTCTATGTGCGCGAAGAAGTACAGATGGAAGGACTCGTACGCAATGTAGGAAACTTCTCTCGCTTTCTTGAGATCTTGACCTTCTCTCATGGCAGTGTTCTGAACATGGCCAACATCGCTCGGGAGTGCGAGATCGGCCAGAAAGCTGTCGAAGGGTTTCTGAACATTGTCGAAGATCTGTTGTCAGTATTTCGCGTTCCGATCTTCACCCGACGTCCGCAACGCGCCACCGCCAAACACCCCAATTTTACTACTTTGATACCGGTGTGTTTCGTTCCTTACGTCCGCAGGGACCGCTCTGAGGAAATCGATGGAGCCGTGTTGGAAGGGCTCGTCACGCAGCACTTGCGGCCATGGATGCTTACACCGCAGAGCCACACGAACTCTTTTTCTGGCGTACACGCCCGAGCGTCGAAGTAGATTTTGTCATCTACGGACCACGCGAGTTTGTCGTGATCGAAGTGAAAAACACTGCTCGGATTCAAATCGCGTGACCTCACTCCTTTGAAAACGTTTCGGCAAGAGTATCCACCACGCCGCCAGTTGTTTCTCTATCGAGGGAAGGAGCGGGAAAACATTGACGGAATTGTGTGTATCCCCTGCGAAGAATTTTTGCGTGCACTCCAGCCGTTGCAAATACCAACGTAGGATTGCCAAAGTTTCCTCACTCCCACTTCACAATCTTGAGATCAAGCACAAAGATTGCGTACAGCACCAGAAGCAATTCAATAAAGGTAGCCACGCTCAGGCCGCCGATCTGCGCGTAACACAGAGGTTGCCATAACAGCCCGCCGTGCAGAGCCAAGGGAAACAGCGCCAACACGGTTACGCCGATGACATGGCCAACACGAGTGTGAGTTCTCTGAACCCAGACTCCTGCTTGGCGCGCTCACCCCCGATCGTCATAGCGTAACCAGGTGGCAACGTTTTAGCGAAAGCTGCAAGTTGGGCCTCCGTCGCACTCAGTACTTCCGAAGGGAGCGACCCCGACGCGGGAAACGCTCGCACACTGATTGTGCGGAAATGATCGCGACGGCGAATGCGTGGCGTTTCCATTTGCTGCTTCAGCGAGGAGATCAATAGCAACGGCACTTTATTGGAATTCTGCGAGGCATAGATATAGAGATTCTGCAGGTCAGAGAGCTGAGCACGTTCTTCAAGGCGCAAGCGTCCCACGAGGGGGATTTGTTTGTCGCCCTCCCGTAAAGTGGTGAGCGACATGCCGCTAATCGCCACGGTCGAAGAGGCGGCAACATCCGGATTCGCAATACCTGCCAAGGACGCTCGGTCGGCATCGATGTGGACACCCACGACAAAGCTTTCTTCGCCCCAGTCATCGCGCACACGCGCGGCGTGCGGTGCGGAGCGCAGAATCATCTCTACTTGTGAAGCCAGGGTTCGGAGCATGCGGATCAGGTTCTCTCCATCGGCAGTGCCAACATCGGTACGTGCAGCAAGACGAACCTCAACCGGGGCTTCCACCGGATTGGTTTGTAACTGCTTGACGTCAATGCGTGTACCTGGAACCGCCGCAGAGAGCGCCTGCTGTAAACGCCCCACCAGCTCGTGCGTTTCATGTTTATCAGTCGTTTCTAGAACCAGTTGGGCATAGTTTATTTGCTGCAGTTCTGGAGAGACAGACATCCAGAAGCGTAGCCCTCCGCTGCCGACGAAAGAGGTCACCGACTTGAGTATGGGTCGATGGCCGCCGGCCTGTGCCGTGTGCTCTTGTTCATACTTCTCGGCAACCGCGCAAATAATGTTTTCCGCTTGTACCGTCGCGATATTGGTGGCAGCGAAGGTCGCATCTGTCGGCAGCCATACCTCTATGTATGACAGATATTGCAGATCGTCGGGAAAGAATTGCATCTTCAGCCGCCCCATGAACACGGCGCTCAAACCCAGAAAAGCGACTGAAACTGCAAATACCCCCCAGCGATGCCGGATCGCCCAGGAACCAAAGCTGTAGTAACTTCCTGTGAACCCTATGTCTGTCGTTCTGCCAGCGGCTGTTCTGGTGTCGTACTGGGCTGTAACAGATAGTATCCCAAGAGCGGAATGAAGGCCATCGACACCAGACGGGAGGCAATAAGTGAACACGCCATCACGATCGGCAGACTGTAGAGAGAATTGCCCGTGTCACTGCTCAGCAAGAGAAACGGTAAATAGGCGGCGATATTCGTGACTGTGGCAAACATAATGGCTTTGGAACGCATAGGCGTCCTGCGGAAGCAGGGTTAACGCGTCGTACAGTATCTGCAGGATGGTAGGGTTTGGTCCACTCAGAGGGATCCTGGTACCAGCCCCAAGGCGCGTCCGCCAGCTGCTTTGATAATTGTCTAGCTCTGGCCAGCTCTGCGACTTGCTGAAAATGCTGTTGCGCTGCCGTGAAGTCCCCTGTGCGCTGCTGCGCTTTCCCAAGCGCCAGCAACAGCTCACAGTGGAGCTCAGCGTCAGGCTCCTTGAACAAGAACATCTGTAGCGCACGTTCATAATGAGCAGTTGCTTCTTCGTATGCGAGCACAGCAGTAGCTCGCTCTGCTGCTCGCGTGGCGTAGGTGATCGTTTTGTCAACCGTGCCGCTAGACTGCACCGCCTGAAAAAAGTGGTGCGTCAACTCCGAAAGGAATGAGGCGACATAGTCGCCCGCCATTCCCTCTAGGCAGGGCGAACGCGCTTCAAGTGGTGGGAAAACCGAGGAGTTGCATCAAGTAGGTGATGCTCCAGCCGGCCCGCTTACGTTTGACTTTCAGCGAGCTTGTGCTCGAATCGCCCCGTAGTAGCGAGAGCGCCAGACGGTTGAGGAACGCGACGTTCTCTGCCGTCGTGCGGTCATAGATACACCGCGCATCTTCGCGAAATATCACATCTAACACCCAGTGCAGTCCATTCTCAATACTCCAGTGGCCCCGAATTGCGCTGCCCAGACGGCGCGCCACGGGCGGTAGACTACTGAGGAAGTAGCGTACCTCCGTGGTCTCCTTCTCGGTGGCCTGCGCCCACACGACGCGGGTGACCAGCACGAGGCTCAGCACGCCCACCCACAGCGTGCGCGGCGCGGCGGACAGAGACTCCCGCGCTGGCAGCACCTCCACTGTGCGCTGCTCCTAGCGGCCATGCCCCTTCTCGAACGTCGCCGTGCGCCGCGACGATCGCAGTGGCGGGGCCGGCGCCTGGGCAAAGGCGGCCTGCATGTCCCCGTGCAACGTCGGCTGATTGCCTTTCACCGCCAGCACGTAGTCGCCCCCGCCCTCGCTAATCGTCTGCGCGATCTCCGTCTGACACCCGATCGCATCAATGGTGACCGTCTTGTCTTGCAGGTCTAGTAACTCCAGTAACTGCGGCAGCGCCGTAATCTCGTTGGACTTCGTGTCGACCGCCACTTGGCCGAGGGTGATGCCCGTTTGGCCCGCCCACGCACTGACCACATGCAGCGCTTTCAACTGCTGGCTGCGGCACCGTGTCCCCCGCAGCGTTTTGCCATCCAGGTGGACGCACTCCCCGGGTAGCCCCCGGCGCTCTACTAACCAGGGCAGGAGGACCGCCTGCAAGGCCTCTGGCTGGAGCAGCGCAAAGACCCGATTGAACGTGTCATGCAAGGGAATGCTATGGGGTAACTCCAAAAACGTGCGCAAGACTTCCTCATGTTCCTTAGCCCACTCCGCGATCTCCACAAAATCCTCACACCCCGCCAGCACCCCACAAAATCCCAAGATGATGAGGTCCACCAACGGCGGGTTGAGATTGGCACATTGCCGCCGAGGATCTGCTATCGTGTGCAGCCGCTCCACTAACGCGCAGGTTCTGGTCGGCATCCGCCCTCCTTCGCTCTCTGCAAGAACAGTGACCTCTCTAGCCTAACTCCTTCTTTTTACAAGGGTCTAAGTGCGTTTCCCGTGTATGAACGCTGAGGAACTCTGCCCGGCCGTGTCCAGGAGAACGTGACCGCCGTGGCAACTGTGTGCGGAAAATGTACGAATAGGAGGAAACGCGGGTGTATGGACTACAAACAGATACAGAACGATATCCGCACTTTCCTGCGCAGACAAGAAGATATGTTCACTCGACCCTTGGGATATAATGGAAAGGAAGCACGCATGAAGCAGGATTTTCTCGTGACTGCAGAGAGGTTCTCTTCACCCCCAGTTGTTTCTCACGCTTCGTCTCACAGTAGCGGTCCCGATCCCACAGATTGCCGTCAAATGTGGTCTGCGGTAACGGGGAGCGAGTCATCGCCCCTCCACGTGTTAATTGTAGAGGACTGTGAGGCTGATGCAAAGTTGCTCATCATCGAACTCGAGAGCGCGGGGGTTCGCTTTGATTGGCGGTGGGTCGAGACAGAAGAAGACTATCTCACCCAGTTGCAAGAGCGTCCCGACATTATCCTCACTGACTATCAGATGCCAGGATTCAGCGCCTCGCGCGTGTTGGAGCTGCTACGTGAAAGTCATCTGGATATTCGGTAGTGCTATTCTGGTAATGCTGCACATTTGGTGAGATTGTAATGACAAATGAAATACTTGATAGCCCCAATGTGATTGGCCAAGTTCTTCGAGAACGACAGCGTGCTGCGCACCAGCCGAGAGACCCGCTGTCGTAACGTGCAGTTGAACCATTCCACATGATTCGTCATGCGAGCCAGCTTGGAGATCGCACGGTGTTGGGCGGAGGGAATGACATCCAAGTAAGAGGCGTGGTGATCCGTGTAGAACACTGCGTGCTGCTGATACACGGCGGGGATCTTCTCCCACAAGGCTGCTGCACTCTGGCCACTGCGATCCCCGACATGGAAGGCAATCACCTGGCGGGTGTTAGCATCCATCGCGACCCACACTCAGTGGCGGTTCGTTTTCTTCCCGACAAAGCTCCAGAGCTCGTCCAGCTCGGCTTCTAACAGCTGCAGGATCACCGCTGGGGTGCCATCTGCTGGCTTGACATAGAGATCTTCAGGGGCCGCCTGAAATCGCGTGGCCATAAACTGTAAGAGCCACTGCAGACCGACCCCTACGGCGCGGCAAATCCCACGCAAGGAGATTCTCTCTAGTAGTAAGCGTTCGATGAGGGCGCGTTGTTCTGCGGTAATCAGAGAATTGTCCGGCGTAAGAACAAAGGCCCGGCCACACATTTTGCAGCGGTGATTCTGTTTGCCCATGTGAATGTGCCCGTTTCTCTTGAACCATCGTGATCCACATTGCGGACAAGCTTCTCTGGGTGCCATCATGCGCTCTCACGCCTCCTCTCCTCATTCTTTGCTCATGGCCCAGAGTACCATAAGCCTTCCAAAAGCATTACCAGGAGAGCACTACCTACCTTTTCGCTGTGAGCAGCGCCTGGGCTTCTTCCTCCGATAACGCTTCTATTTCGGAGAAGAGGCGGTCTAGTGCTTCGTTGTTGATCTGTCGCCCTTGCTGCTCGTCGAGGAGCGTTGCCATTGCTGCGATCGTCGGGCACTCAAACATCACCCGCAGCGCCACGGCGAGCTGCACCCGCTTGTTGATGCGGGCCACCACTTGGGTCGCTAACAACGAGTGGCCACCCAACGCAAAGAAGTTGTCGTGCACGCCGATTTTCTCCACCTTGAGCACTTCGGCCCAGATCTCTACCAGCATTTCCTCGGTCAGAGTGCGCGCGGCACGGTAGGGCTCTGTGAGGACTGGGCGGGTGTGATCCGGACAAGGTAAGGCTTGGCGGTCGACCTTGCCATTGGGTGTGAGCGGAAGTGTATCCAGAAACACGAAGGCCGACGGGATCATGTAGTCCGGCAGCCTGCTCTGCAGGAAACCACGAAGATCACTGACTGTGGAGAACTGCGGGTGGGTGGGAACGAGGTAGGCGACAAGACGCTTGTCTCCGGGCTGGTCTTCGCGCGCGATCACCACGGCCTCGCGCACCGTAGGGTGTTCTCCCAGGACGGTTTCGATCTCGCCCAGTTCAATGCGGTAGCCGCGGATCTTCACCTGGTCGTCGAGCCGCCCAAGGAACTCAATACTGCCATCAGGCAGATAGCGCGCCCGATCTCCTGTCTTGTATAACCTCGCATCGAGGTCGGGACTGAATGGATCAGCAATAAACTTGGTCGCTGTCAGCTCCGGTCGGTGCAGATACCCTCGTCCTACCTGCACCCCCCCAATGTGCAACTCGCCCGGTACTCCAATCGGCACCGGCTGCAGAGAAGCGTCAAGAATATACATTTGCGTATTGGCAACCGGCCGTCCGATAGGCACAATCCCCCGCTTGTCGTTCTGCTCACAGCGCCAATACGTTACATCCACTGCCGCTTCTGTAGGTCCGTACAGATTGTCTAACCGAGCAGTGAAGCGGCTAAAGAACCGCTGCTGTAGCTCATACGAGAGCGCTTCTCCGCTACAAATCACTTGTCTCACAGCATGACACTGTTCGACGTCAGGCTCCTCAAGGAAGATCCGTAGCATCGAGGGCACGAAATGAAGGACGGTGATCTGCCGCTCAGTGATGAGTTGGACGAGGTAGCTCGGGTCCTGGTGTCCTCGTGGGCGTGCCAACACCACACTGGCTCCCGTCATTAACGGCCAGAAAAATTCCCACACCGATACATCAAAACTGCACGGCGTTTTCTGTAATACCCGATCGGTTGCCGTCAAGTGATACGTCTCCTGCATCCACATCAACCGATTACAAATCCCTCGGTGGGTATTGAGCGCTCCCTTGGGTTGGCCCGTCGATCCCGAAGTGTAGATCATGTATGCTACGTGCTCTGCTCTCACTTCTGTCTCCGGAGACGTATCCCGCTCGTGCGCAATGCCTTCCCAGTCTCGATCCAGGCACACCACTTGCGCTTGGCCCGCAGGCAGAGCCGGAAGGAGCGCCCCCTGAGTCAATAGGATTGGGACCTGGGCATCTTGCACCATGAACGCCAGGCGGTCTTGGGGATAAGAGGGATCAAGGGGGACATAGGCCCCGCCCGCTTTGAGGATACCGAGGATGCCAATCACCATGTCTAGAGAGCGGTCCATACACAGCCCGACTAATACTTCAGGCCCCACCCCAAGGTTCTGCAGATAATGCGCGAGTTGGTTGGCGCGGGCATTGAGTTCGCGATAGGTTAGCTGCTGGTCGTCATAGACGAGGGCGATGGCGTCGGGTGTTCGTTCGGTCTGCGCTTCAAACAATTGGTGGACACACTGCTCTCGGGGATAGTCTTTCTGTGTGGCGTTCCACTCCACCAAGAGCTGCTGTTGCTCGGTCTTGGTGAGAATCGGTAGATCAGAGATGCGATGATCAGGGTTCGCGGCGATCCCCTCTAGCAACACCTGCAAATTTCCGAGCAGTCGTTGGATCGTAGCAGCTTCGAACAGGTCGGAATCATAAGCAAATATTAAATGCGTCCCATCGTCGTGCTCTCTTATAAAAAACTCAAGATCGAACTGCAGTGGGGTTTCCCCAAACCCTGCTAGAGGTCTCACGGTCAAGCCCTCAAGCGCAAGGCCGACCTCTTTGAAGTTGTACATGTTGATGAAGACTTGAAAGAGCGGGGTCCGGCTCAAGTCTCGCTCTGGCTGTAATGCCGCCACCAGTTTCTCAAACGGGAATTCCTGATAATCGTACGCTCCCAATGCAACCGCGCGAACCCGTGCTAAAAGTTCGCGCACCGTCGGATTCCCTGAAAAGTTGGTCCGTAAGACTAACGAGTTGAGAAATAACCCAATGAGGCCCTCAGTTTCGGAGCGATCCCTCCCGGCGACTGGAGTCCCAACGATAACATCGTCGTCACCGGTCATTCTATGCAGCAGCGTTTGGAACGCGGCCACGAAGGTCATGAACAAAGTGACATTCGCTCTTCTGCTCAGAGCCACGAGCGCAGCTCTCAACTCGTGCGGAAGAGTCACGGCTTGGCGGTGGCCACGGCGATTGTTCAGCGGCTTACGTGGATGGTCAGTGAGCAGAGATAAACGCGCTGGGGTATTGCTCAGCTGCTCTTTCCAGTACGCCAAATGGTTGTCAAACTCCATGCCGTGAAACATTTTTCGCTGCCACATGGCATAGTGCTTATACTGAATCAACGGCTCAGAGAGCGGAGATGGATTTGCTGCAGTGAAAGCTTGATACAGAGCTGAGAGTTCATCAAGAAATATCGTTTCACACCAATGATCCCAGCTGATATGATGACTACAGATCGCTAAGACATGCTCGCTATCGCTTAACCGCAACAAAGTGCCCCGCAATAATAAGTCCTGCGAAAGATCAAAGGGCTGACGCCGTTCGTTCGCAAACAGTTCTTGGACTTGTGTGTCGAGATTCTCTCCGCCGTCCGGTGTCACGTCAATCACCTGCAACCGGAGAGACCAATCTTCAGACACGCGTTGCACTACGGTCCGAAGACCTTGATGAAATGTCGTTCGGAGACTTTCGTGCCTGTGGACAATCTCTACCAGTGATCTCTCTAGTGCGCCAACGTCAAGTGGCCCGGTGAGATGAAAGCCATAGGCGACTTTGTAGGCGGCGTTGTTGGGTTCGAGCTGTTCCAAGAACCAAAATCGCTCTTGAGAAAAGGATAACGGATATCCCTCATCACTGGGCGTTGGTAATATTGGCAGAGCACGGATCGTCGTGTCTCTTTTACGAATGGCATCAACCTGCTCAGCTAATGCAGCGACAGTAGGCGCTTCAAACATGGTCCGCAGGGGCAATTCAATTTTAAACGCGTCCCGAAAACGAGAAATCAATTGTATAGCGAGCAATGAATGCCCACCCAAGTCAAAGAAGTTGTCATGGATACCGACCTTCTCCAGGTTGAGCACTTCGGCCCAGATATTGACGAGGAGCTCTTCGACTGAAGTTCGTGGGGCGACATAGCGCTCTTCGAGTACCGGCCTGATTTGATCTGGGGCAGGGAGCGCGCGGCGGTCGAGCTTGCCGTTGGGAGTCAGGGGGAGCGTATCGAGGTTCACGAAGACCGCAGGAATCATGTACTCAGGAAGCTTGGTAGTTAAGAATCTGCGGACCTCCCTCACAGAAACCGATGCTCCACGAGGGACGACATACGCTACTACGCGTTTGTCTCCGGGACTGTCTTCCCGCACGAGCACTGCCGTCTCTCGCACCTCTGGGTGCTGCCCTAAGACTGCCTCGATCTCGCCCAGCTCAATGCGGAAGCCTCGTAGCTTGACCTGATGATCGAGCCTGCCTAGGAACTCGATATTGCCGTCGGGCAGATAGCGTGCGCGATCACCCGTGCGGTACACCCGGGCCCCCCGCTCAGCGCCGAACGGGTCCGGCAGGAACTTCTCCGCCGTCAGCTCGGGCCGATTGAGATAGCCCCGCGCCACGCCCGCACCCCCAATGTACAGCTCACCGGTGACGCCCAGCGGCACCGGGGTGAGCTGCGCATCGAGAATGTACACTTGGGTATTAGCAATCGGCCGACCAATCGTTTGCGCTCCGCCCCTCCTTCTCCAAGCATAGGTCGCATAGGTGGTGGTTTCCGACGGCCCATAGAGATCATAGACCCGCTGCGCTGCCGTCGCCGCATACAGCTGCTCCACCAGCGCCTGCGGTAAGGGTTCTCCGGCCAGATTGATCGTGTGTACCGTGGAGGGAATGCCATGCAGCCGTAACAACTCCGCGATCGCCGACGGCACGGTGTTCAGCAACGTCACCTCTACGGGACTCGCTGCGCGGGCCAAGGCCAGCACATTGTCGACCACCACGACCGTACCGCCCCCAGTGAGAGGGGCGAACAGCTCAAAGACCGAAAGGTCAAAACACAGCGAGGTGGCTGCCAGCACGCGTGAGAGTTCCTCGGAGCTGAAGGTGACATGCGCCCAGGCGAGGAACGCGGTCACGTTGCGCTGCGCGATCGCCACCCCTTTGGGGGTCCCAGTCGAGCCCGAGGTATAGAGCACGTAGGCCAGGTTGTCGGCGGTGACCCTGCTAGGAGGAGCTGCCACACTCTCCTGGGCAATGAGCTCCTGGTCTTTATCCACACACAGCACGGGACACTGGGGGACAGGCAACGTGGCGAGCAATGACGCTTGGGTGAGAAGGACCGCGACGTGTGCGTCCTGGAGCATGAACGCCAGGCGGTCTTGGGGATAAGAGGGATCAAGGGGGACATAGGCCCCGCCCGCTTTGAGGATACCGAGGATGCCAATCACCATGTCTAGAGAGCGGTCCATACACAGCCCGACTAATACTTCAGGCCCCACCCCAAGGTTCTGCAGATAATGCGCGAGTTGGTTGGCGCGGGCATTGAGTTCGCGATAGGTTAGCTGCTGGTCGTCATAGACGAGGGCGATGGCGTCGGGTGTTCGTTCGGTCTGCGCTTCAAACAATTGGTGGACACAGCGTTCTTTGGCATAGGCTCGGGCGGTATCGTTCCACCCGACGAGCAGTTGCTCTCTCTCGGCGGCCGTCAGGAGAGGGATCTCAGTAATCCTTCGGTCAGGCTGCGCCACAATCTCTGCCAGTAACGTCTGGTAGTGTCCCACCATCCGCCTGATCGTTGTGTCGTCGAACACATCCGTGTTGTACTCCATCGTCGCGCGCAGTGTCCCCTCGTGCTCCACCAGAAACAGCGTCAAGTCGAACTTGGCACTCACCCCGTCAATCTCCAGCGGGGTGACGCTCACTCCTGGGAGCTCCAAGGCACCGAGGGGAACATTCTGAAAGGCAAGCATGACCTGGAATAAGGGGGAGTAGCTTAAGTTCCGCTTGGGCTGCAGCTCCTCGACGAGTTTCTCGAACGGCACCTCTTGATGGTCATAGGCCTCCAGCGTAACTTGGCGGACCCGGGATAGCAATTCCGTAAACTCAGGGTTCCCTGACAGATCGGCCTTTAACGCAAGCGTGTTGACAAAGAACCCGATCAGCTCCTCGGTTTCCTTGTATCGCCGCCCCGCGATCGGGGAGCCGACAACAATCGTGTCCTGACTCGTGTACCGATGCAGCAGCACGTAAAAGGCCGTCATCATCGTCATGTACAGCGTGGCGTGTTCCTGACGGCTCAGGGCTGTCAGCGCGGCCACGAGCGCTTGTGGAAGGAGCATCGACTGCCGCGCCCCGCGGAAAGTTTGCCGCGCGGGGCGCGGATAATCTGTGGGAAGGTCGAGGACGGACGGACGGTTCTCGAGCTGTTGCTTCCAGTACGCCACTTGCCGGTCGAGGATTTCTCCTTGCAACCACTCGCGTTGCCAGACGGCGTAGTCTGCATACTGGATAGATAGGTCAGGCAGCGGGGACGGGAGGTCGTTTGCAAAGGCTCGATAGAGCACTGACAGTTCACGGTACACCACACTCAGCGACCAGCCATCGGACACGATGTGATGAAAGGTCAGCGCCAGAACATGGTCTTCGGCGCCGAGCCGAATGACGTAGGCTCGGACCAGTGGGCCGTGGCTGAGGTCGAACGGCTGGCGAGCCTCGTCACGAAGGAGACGTTGTGCTTCTGCTTCTCGTAACTCCTCTGCACGATCAGTGAGATCGATGACCGGGAGTGAGAGGGTGAGGATGGGAGCAATAAGCTGCACCGGGTCTGCTGCGCGGAGTGAGAAGGTTGTCCGCAGGGCTTCGTGGCGCCGGATAATCTCGTTGAGACTCCGCTCTAAAGCGGGCAGGTCGAGGAGCCCGCGGATGCGTATCGCTTCTGGCAGGTTATAGGCTGCACTCTGGGGATCCATCTGGTTCAAGAACCACAACCGCTGCTGCGCAAACGATAGGGGCAGGTTTTCTTTTCTTGATACTGAAACGAGCGGACGTGTTAGTGCCCCTTGTTCATGATGGCGGCTGTCTTCAATACACTTGGCCAGACCAGCTATCGTGGGATTGGCGAACAACTCACGCAGGGACAGCTCTACCTGCAACTCTCTCCGCACGCGTGCGACCACTTGGGTGGCTGTGAGCGAGTGTCCACCGAGTTCAAAGAAGTTATCCAGGACCCCGACGCGCTCGAGCTCGAGCACTGCGACCCAGATCTCCACCAATAATTCCTCGGTCGGGGTGCGCGCGGCACGGTATTGCGCTTCAAGTGCCGGTCTCGTCTGCTCCGGGACAGGTAAGGCTTTGCGGTCGAGCTTGCCATTCGCGGTCAGCGGCAGTGAATCCATAAAGACAAAACCCGACGGCACCATGTACTCGGGGAGCTTCTGGCGCAGAAAACTGCGTATCTGGTTAGCCGAAAGAGCGGAGTCGGAAGCCGCGACCACATAGGCGACCAGCCGACGGTTGCCCGGAATATCTTCTCGGGCGAGCACTGCGGCGTGCTGGATCGCCGGATGTTGACCGAGCACAGTTTCGATCTCTCCCAGCTCGATACGGTATCCGCGAATCTTTACCTGGGTATCGAGACGACCCAAAAACTCGATATTGCCATCGGGAAGGTAGCGGGCGAGGTCCCCAGTCTTGTACATCTTGGCGTGACCAATCTCGGCAAATGGGTTATCGACAAACACTGCGTTGGTTTTTTCCTCGTCCCGCAAATAGCCAAGGCCAAGACAGATTCCTGTGAGGTACAGCTCCCCGACAACACCAATCGGAACAAGATGCCGGTCGCGGTCCAAGATCAGTATCTGCACATTCGAGATCGGCCTTCCGATCGGAATTTTGCCAGCTTCTTTACCGGTCACCTCATAACAGATACAGCCAATCGAAGCTTCTGTTGGACCGTACAGATTAACCACACGTACCTTCGGGAAGTGGTCCATGAAGGTATAAGTAGTGCCGGGGGTGATTTCTTCACCTCCGACAATAATACAGCGCAAGGAGTTCAATTTTCGTCGAATGGCATCGCCCGTGACCAGCTGAGGAACGATGGTGTTGAAGACCGACGGAACAAAATCCGTCATCGTAACGGTTTGCTGCACAATCAAGCCGGAGAGATAGTCTGCGTCGATCTCCGTGCCGGGGAAGGGAATCACCGTCTTACCGCCGTTGATTAGTGGCCAGAATAACTGCCACACCGCGCTGTCGTAGACATGAGGCGTCGTTTGCAAAACCGAAGCCGCCGCCTCGGCACCGAAAAATTCATTCATCCAGAGAAAGCGATTGGTGATACCCTGATGGGGAACCACAGCACCTTTGGGTTTCCCCGTCGAGCCGGACGTATAAATGACATAGATAGGCTGCCGTGAGTCCACCGCGATAGTGAGATTCGGCACCGCTTGGCCGTTCGCCTGCTGATCCACAAATAGGAAAGTCTGCCCCAATTCCGCCTGCGTAAACGGCGTGGTTTTGTCGACGAGAATAATCTCGCTCTTCAGATCCTCGATCACCTCTCGGATTCGCGCTGTCGGCCACCTGACGTCGACGGGAACAAATGCCGCCCCGGCCTTCATGGCGGCAAGCATGGCGACGGCCACGTTGCTATTCCTGTCCATTAAAATCGGAACGTACGAACCCGCGCCGAGGCCCCGTTCGACTAGCAAGGATCCGATCTTATTGGCCAGCTCATTGAGCCGCCGATACGTCAGTTGCCGGCCTTCGAAGACCACGGCGATGGCCTCGGGACTGCGCTCGACCTGCAATTCAAACAGTTGGTGAATACATTGGTCCTTAGGATAAGCTTTCTGGGTATCGTTCCACTCGACGAGAAGTCGATGCTTCTCGGCAGTGGTCAGTAGCGGCAAGTCGGAAATGGGCTCATCGGGATGAGGAACGATCGATTCCAGCAAGATACGAGAGTGCTCCGCCATCCGCGCTATAGTCTCACGGTCAAAGAGGTTGGTCCAGTACTGTAGCGAACCCTTAAGCCCCTGCGCGTCATCGTACATCGATAACGTCAAATCAAACTTGGACTGCCCCTGATTGAGGGCGAATGGGGTGATACTCAAACCCTGAAGCTTTAAGGCGGTACTGGGTACATTCTGCAGCACAAACATCACCTGGAACAAAGGTGTCGTACTCAAGCTGCGGTCAGGATTAAGCTCCTCGACCAGTTTCTCAAATGGGATCTCTTGCCGGTCATAAGCTCCCAGGGTCACTTGGCGCACCCGGGCCAAGTGTTGGCGAAATGTTGGGGTGTTCGATAGGTCGGTACGTAGCACCAGTGTGTTAACAAATAAGCCGACCAGTCCTTCAATCTCCTCACTGGTACGCCCGGCGATGGGGGAACCCACGGCGACATCCGATTGTCCAGAATACCGCGAGAGTAAAAGCTGAAACGCCGCCAAGGGTCATGTACAACATTACGCCCTCCTGCCGAGCTAGAGTCCGAATCGCTTCAGAGAGTGGCGTCGAAAGCTCTACGGGCAGGCTGGCGCCCTGGTAGGTTTGCACTAAGGGGCGAGCTCGATCAGTGGGAAGCTGGAGCGTTGACATGCCGCTGAGTTGTTTTTTCCAGTAAGAAATTTGCCGATCAAAGTTTTCACCTTGGAGCCACTGGCGCTGCTAAAAGACATAATCCGCATACTGGATCGGCAGTTCTGCCAACAGAGGAGGCTCTCCCGAACAGTGGGCTTGATACACTACGAAGATCTCACGCAACAGCACTTCCATGGACCAACCGTCGGAAACGATATGGTGCAGGTTCAACAAAAACACGTGTTCGTGGGGAGTCAGACGCCAGAGTTGCGAACGAATCAGGGGTCCGCACGCAAGATCAAAGGGTCGTTCCGCCTCTGCTCGAAGCTGCCTCTGAAGAGCCAGTTCACGCTCGCTTTCGCTATGGTCGCGTAAATCGAGGCAAGGCAGCGAGATGACGAATGACGGCAGGATGGTTTGCATAGGAGCATCGTTGACGTCCCGAAACACTGTGCGCAGGCTTTCATGACGATCTATGACGGTATTTACGCTCTGTTCCAGCGCTGTAACGTTGAGGTTCCCTGAGAGCCGGATAGCAGAAGGAATGTTGTAAGTTGCCGTATGGGGCTCCAACCGGTCGAGAAACCATAATCGTTGCTGCGCAAACGAGAGCGTTATGTCGTTGCTTCGTAAGCGGTGATTTAACGGCGTTCTTTCTTCACAAGAGGAGACGCGCAAGATGAGAACACTTGTTCCATAGTAGGAGCAAGAATTTGTGTCTCTGGAGAAGGAGGAAGGTATGCAGCTAACGAGTAATGGCCATGTGCAGCGGAGTGCGGTGCAGTGGCGCGAGATTATTGCACGCTATCGCCAGAGCGGATTAGCGATGAAGGAGTTTTGTGCGCAGGAAGGGCTGACGTTCCGCACCTTTGAGGAGTGGGAACGGCGCCAGCGGCGAGCGGAGCGGGGTAAAGCTCAGTTTGTGGAAGTGAAAGCACCCTCTGTGACAGTGAGCCCAGGGGCGGTGGAAGTCGAGTTTCCCAACGGGGTCCGCCTGCGGGTGCGAGGGGAAGCCGATGTGGTTCACGCCTGACGTCCGCCGCATTCTGGCGTACAGCAAACCCGTGGACTTACGGAAGTCAATAGACGGCCTGGTAGGTTTAGTGAAAAGTGTCTTGGAAGAAGCTCCCTTATCCGGGAGTCTCTTTGTGTTTGTGAATCGGCGGGGGAATTTGGTGAAGTTGGTGAGTTGGGATCGCACGGGGTGGTGTTTGTTTGCGAAGCGGTTAGAACATGGGCATTTTTACTTTCCCGTGGCGGAGGCCAAACAGGAGTTGAGTCTGCAAGTCTTTCAGCTCCTGTTAGATGGCATTACCCTTGGAGGACGACACTGAGTGTGATAAGTCGCGGCCATGACCTTGGAGGAGCAGGCCGCGACGTTACGCCCGCCCGAGATTCTCGCCTTGTTAGTGCAGCAGCGCGAGTTACAGGAAGAGAACGCGGCCCTCAGACGGCAAGTGGAGTGGTTTCAACGCCAACTCTTTGGCCGCAAATCCGAGAAGCGCTTACGCGAGCCCGATCCCGAGCAACTCACGCTGGCCGGGATGCTCACCACGTCCATTCCCCCTGCCGATCAGCCACCCCCACCGACTGAAACCGTCAAAGCCTATCAACGCCGCGTGCGGTTCACGGGCACAGAGGTGGCGGATGAGAGCGAGCTACGGTTCGACGACTCCGTCCCGATCCAAGAAATCCTGCTTAGCAATCCCGCAATCAACGATCTGCCGCCCGGGGCGTATGAAGTGATTAGCGAGAAGGTCACCTATCGCCTCGCGCAACGTCCGAGCGCGTATGTCATACTCAAGTACCGCCGTCCCGTGATCAAACGCAAAGACACCGAAGTGCTCAGCTGTCCACCGGCACCACCGGCAGTGTTCGAGAAGAGTTTTCCCGATGTGAGTCTGGTGGCCAACCTGTTGATTGAGAAGTTTGTGTATCACTTGCCGCTCTATCGCCAACATCAACGTCTGCAGCACGCGGGCATTCACCTGAGTCGGAGCACGCTCACGCACTGGGTGCAACGGGCGGCGGATTTATTGGAGCCGATTTATTATGCGCTGCTCTCCTCGATTCTGCAGAGTTGGTTGTTGCTGATGGATGAAACGCCACTCAACGCCGGACGGCGGGAGAAAGGCAAACTCCATAGAGGGTATTTGTGGCCCATCTCTGGGGATCAGGATGAAGTCGCCTTTCCCTTCTCCGCCTCTCGTGGCCAAGCGGTGGTACGGGAGGTGTTGGGAAAGTTCTGCGGGGTCTTACTCACGGATGGCTACAGTGTCTATGAGCGCTTTGCGCAGAAGACGACCGCGATTTTGCATGCCCAATGTTGGGCGCACACCCGACGCCAGTTTGAGAAAGCGCAAGGCGCCGCGCTTAGTGGCAGAAGCGCTAGAGCGGATCTGGAAGATCTATCACGAGGAAGCCAAGATTCGCGAATTGGGGTTAGAGGGCGTGGCCAAACTGGCGCACCGGGGCGAGTATAGCAAGCCGTTGGTTGATGCCTTCTTTGCCTGGCTCAAACAAACGGTGATCACAGAGGTGATCCTGCCGACCAATCCCTTTGGCCAGGCGGCGCGCTATGCGCTGGAGCGGGAAGCAGGGCTGCGCGTGTTTTTGCACAATCCCGACGTGCCGCTCGATACCAATCAGCTGGAGCGCGAGATTCGGCCCGTCGCGGTGGGCCGCAAGAATTGGCTCTTCTGCTGGACAGAAGTCGGCGCACGCCACGTCGGGATCATCTATAGTGTGCTGGCGTCGTGTCGGCTGCAAGGCGTGGATCCGTATGTCTATCTGGTCGATGTGTTACAACGTGTCGATACCCATGCGGCTTTGGAAGTCCAGCTCCTCACACCGCGGCTGTGGAAAGAGCACTTCGCCACCCAGCCGTTGCGCTCCGATCTCGATCGCCTCGGTTAATCGCGCCAAGCCTCGCTCAGCACGCTCATCCTTATCCTCCTCAGCGTGCGGTCCTTCTGTCGTCGTCCCGTGCTCTCAGTAGGGACAATCACTTCTAGTGACCTCCCCAAACCGTGTCTGGATCGTGATGCAGCCTTCCGCTTTGGTCTCACCCGCCTCTGTCAATAACGCCGATCGTTTACCGGTTACCATGGTTACGCATGTTCACCTGACCATGGATGCGGCAACTCTGGGACAGCAGACGCTCGCATCTTCAGCGAGCACGGCCCTAAAAGGACTAAGCCTCGCCCGCGAGTACGTGAGCTACGACTTCACGACCTTGTGCGACCTCGGCAGTGCCGATCTGGAATGGCCGACGGTTGACCTTCGCAACGCGATCAACGCGGGATTTGTGGAGGGACCCTGGCTCATCGTTGCGGCGCACATCTTGAGTGCGAGTGCTGGCCAGGGCGATCTGCGCGGCTTTTATCATCCTCGCTGGACGATACCGGTCTCGGCCATCGCTGACGATGCCGGAAGTATTAAGCGCGTGGTGCGCCGCGAACATACCTTGCCGGTTGGCTCTTTGGCGCGTCAGCGGTGATGAGGCAGGTTAATGAAATCCACCTTCCCCACTGTCACACCACGAGAGTTTTCGTCTCTGTATTTTTTAATGAATAGTAAACAGAAAGCAGCCCGACGATCCAGTTCTCGTAACAGTGAGTGCTGTCCTCACGCAGACACTGCACATCGTATGGCAACTTGTAGAGGAGCTTGCCATATTTTGCTCAAGCCTGCTAATCTTTACCGCTCCTGCACTCTTCATGCGTTAGAGACCAGTACTTCCTTCCGTCGCCTCACCGCCACTCACCACTGCCCCGCTCTCGCACGGAGATCGCCATCTAAGTACACACACGGGAATTCTGATGGGTTGTCATTTTTGGGTACTGAGACCGTATCCGTTCATCGTGCCGCCGGACATCTCGATCGTGCATGCGGCGGCTCCGCTGAACGTCCTCCGCTCAGTGCTCCGGGGCGTTGCCGTTGGGTCGGTGATCCTCATTCCCACGTTTCTGTATCTCTTTCGCCTTTTCAAAGGTGGAGAAAGGAAGGAACACAGATGAGCGCCGCGTATGTCCCACACGAACATACGGAAGTCTATCAACAACGCGTGGAAGACGTGTTGGCGGTGTTGGGCACGGACCCGCGGCGCGGCTTGCGCCAAGAGGAAGCGCGAGCGCGACTCGCACGCTACGGCCCGAACGAGTTGACGGCGGAGAAACCCGCGCCCGCGTGGAGAAAGTTCCTCGCGCAGTTTCGCGACGTACTCGTCATCCTGCTGTTAATCGCCACGGCCATCTCGGCGGGGTTATGGCTGTACGAGCGCGAATCGGCATGGCCCTACGAAGCGCTGGCGATCTTCGCCGTCGTGCTGCTCAACGCGGTCCTGGGCTACATTCAGGAAACACGGGCGGAACAAGCGGTGGCGGCGCTGCGCCAGATGTCGGCGGCCCACGCTAATGTCATTCGCGACGGCGCGCGGCAGAGCATCGCGGCGACTGAGATCGTGCCGGGTGACCTCATCCTCATCGAAGAAGGGGACACCGTTCCCGCCGACGCGCGACTGATTCGGTCCGTCGCGCTGCAAACAGCGGAGGCGGCGCTGACGGGTGAGAGCCTGCCAGTGTCGAAAGACATTGCCCCGATCTCGGCAGAAGTCGGACTCGGCGACCGTCACAACATGATCTTCAGCGGCACGGCGGCGACATACGGGCGCGGGCGGGCAGTGGTCACGGCAACGGGAATGCAGACCCAGATGGGGCGCATCGCCGGGATGCTAAAAGAAGCGCCGACCGAGACCACGCCCCTGCAACAGGAACTCGACCGCGTCGGCAAACTGCTCGGCATCATCGTCGTGATGATCGCTATCGTGATGATCGCGACCATTATTCTCGTCGAGGACGTGCAGGGGTTCTCAGCGATTTTTGATGTGCTCATTTTAGGCGTAGCGCTCGCGGTCGCGGCAGTGCCGGAAGGCTTACCGGCGGTGGTGACCGCGGTACTCTCCCTCGGCGTGCAACGCATGGCAAAGCGGAACTCTATCGTGCGCCATCTTGCAGCGGTTGAGACCCTTGGCTCGGCGAACGTTATTGCCTCCGACAAGACCGGTACGCTCACGAAGAATGAAATGACGGTGCGTGCGGTCGTCACTGCGAGTGGGGGTGTAAGATTGGGCGGTACGGGGTACGTGCCCGAAGGCGACGTGCGGCGAGACGAGGGAGGGGCAATTGATGGCGCGCTCCGATTCGAGCTCACCCGTACGCTCACCGCCGCCGACCGTGCGAACAACGCCGTTTTGCAAGAGCGCGATGGACGCTGGACAGTGCAAGGAGACCCGACCGAAGGGGCGTTGATCACTGCAGCCCGTAAAGCCGGGCTGGAGGGTGCGGCGCTCGACGCCCGCTTCGCGCGCGTGGCGGAAGTGCCCTTTTCGTCCGAGCGTAAATTGATGAGTACGATTCACAGTGACGCCGAGCGGCAAGAGCGGCTACTCGCCCTGACCAAAGGCGCTCCGGACATATTGCTCGCGCGCTGTTCGCATGAGCTGGTCGGCGAAGAGACGAGAGCGTTGACAGCGGAACGTCGTGCGGCGATTTTGCAGAGGAATGAAGACCTGGCGGGCGCAGCGCTGCGCACGCTGGGGGTGGCCTTTCGCTCGCTGCCGAAGGACGCGCTCAAGCCCGAAGAGGTTGACGAGGAGATCGAGCACGACCTCGTGTTCTTGGGCTTGATTGGCATGATTGACCCGCCACGAGAGGAGGCGAAGCAGGCCGTTGCACGCGCGCAAGCGGCAGGTATTCGCCCGATGATGATCACGGGCGACCACCCAAAAACCGCCGCGGTCATTGCCAAAGAACTTGGCCTCGTTGCGAACGGGCGCGCCGTCACGGGTGCGGAGCTTGAGAGCATAACGGATGAGATGCTCGACAAGACCGTACAAGAAGTATCAGTCTATGCGCGCGTGAACCCTGAACACAAGTTGCGCATCGTGAGGGCGTTGCAGCGTGCCGGCATGACGGTGGCGATGACCGGGGACGGAGTGAACGACGCACCCGCGCTAAAGACCGCCGACATCGGCGTGGCGATGGGCATCACTGGAACGGATGTGTCCAAAGAAGCTGCGGACATGGTGCTGGCGGACGACAACTTCGCCACCATTGTCGCGGCGGTCGAAGAAGGGCGTGCGATCTTCGCCAACATCCGCAAGTTCTTACGCTATCTGCTCTCATCAAACATCGGCGAAGTGATGACCATGTTCTTCGGCGTCCTGCTCGCGGACCGTATCGGGCTGACGGCGGCAGGGAGTGGTGGCGTGGTGCTGCCGCTGTTAGCGACGCAAATCTTGTGGATCAACCTGGTGTCGGATGGCGCACCTGCGCTGGCGCTGGGAGTCGACCCGGCGGATGCAGGACTCATGGATAAACCGCCGCGCCCGCGGGAAGAAGGGGTAATTACCCGTCGCATGTGGGTGGGCATCTTCTTCATCGGCGTGATCATGGCGACAGGGACACTGCTCGTACTTGATGCTTGCTTACCCGGCGGACTGATCGCAGGCGCAGGGGATATGCGGTACGCGCAGACGATGACCTTCACAACATTGGTGCTGTTTCAAATCTTCAACGTCTTTAACGCGCGTTCGGACGAGCACAGTGCGTTCAGTGGACTCTTCAGGAATCACTGGTTGTGGGAGGCGATTCTGTTGTCGCTCGTGCTCCAGGTCGCGGTGATTTACATCCCCTTTCTGCAACAAGCCTTTTCGACCGTGAGCCTGAGCTTCAGCGACTGGCTGCGCTGCGTAGCGGCGGCAAGCTCGGTGCTGTGGCTGCGCGAGTTGAGCAAAGTGGTCACGCGCGACGGGCCGCGGGTAGTTGCGTCGCAATAAACGGGCGTGGGGCGCGAGCTCTTACCGGCTCTCGTCGCGCGTGACCCGCCTTCATCGCCGCTCGGGAATGCGATCACCGGAGCTTTTGCAACGTGCCCTGCATGCGAAGAAACGTTCCGTCGTATCGAGTAACGTTGGTATAAATGATCCCATTTTCAAAATCCCCGACGCTAACCATCGTCGCCTTGCTCGCCTCCTGCCACGAGATCATGACCACGCCTGGGCGGATCCCCATGGCCTCCATCTGCACGGTTTCAGACGTCCCCTTCGCCGGATCAGTCACCGTCATCACGGTCTCGGACTCGAAGCGGAGGTGCAAGACCGCGTCGTCGAATGCCGCTTCGTAGGTGTGACCGACAACCGGAAGATGGCTATCATACTCCGCGGGTGCGGCCGACGTGCTCCCCACGTCGAGGCGGTGCATGGCCAACTTCCCGAAGAAGACGATGAAGTGCCCGCCGTGAGACTGTAGGATCTCTTTCACGGCTTCACGTCGCTCCGGCTCTTCCGCACGCACCATGATCACGAAGTGACCCGCACGGAGGTCTTCCTCATGGCGTCTGATGTATTTAGGCTCCTCATTGAATTGTAGGAGGGTACGCTGGAAACGAGCTAACAACCCGTGCTCTTTGCCGGTCGGGTCAAGGCGGCGCAGGCCTTCTGCTCCATACAGGACATCAATCTCCTCCGGTGTGCATCCGGCTTCGAGCAGCGCTTCGATGGCGGCTTGCGCATCCGCGGGGTCGTCGATAGTTGCCACCACTCTGTCCGTTGGGTAACTGATGAATTCGCCACCCTTGTTCGACGGAGATTCCATGGCTGCCTCCTTATCCTCTCTTTGCGTATGCTATGCCAATACCTTACTTGTTCCTACCGTCTCAAGTTTGGCGATGGCGTCGTGATTGCGTCGTGGCCGTTGTCCCGTGATACTCCCGGTTGCCTTCTCGGCCGCGCCCTGCCTGAAGAAAAGACGGAGAACCGCGTAAGGCAGTTCACGCTCTATCAGCTACACCCGTCTCATCCCAAGTTTACATGAACTGCCCGCCGGATTGACGAGCACCGTACGTCCCTATTGTCCCGGGCTTGCCCAACGCGTACGGCGAGTCCCTCGCGCTCAGGCTTCCCGGCATGCCGTTCGTGTCCGCACTGCGCTGCTTGCACATCACGTGGAAGCTCCTACACTTGAACCAAAAGGTACAGTTTGGGGTAATCGGAGCAGTCAGTCGATTAAAAATCGATAGATTATGATCCTCACGGGCAGTGAACATTTTGCTGCGAAAGGTATAAAGGCTGCTCTTGTAATTTATTGAAAATACAGGCAATTCAGTCGAAACAGTAACTCTCTGCGCAAATGCGTCCGCTGGTCCAGGAAGTACGCAACTTCTTGTGAGAACGTTCACGTACGAGTCATCATGACAACATTAGCGGCTGTGTAAATGAGAGGTCTACAGGCGATTCTTGGTCCCCCGTATGTTCTTTTGGACTGAAAGCTAGAGAATCCTTAGGGAGGTATGCTATGGAAATGCTTATCTTGCGACGCAAGCGATTACGCGGGCTGGAAGGTGAACACGGCGTTGTTGCATAATTCAGATAAGTGCTTGATTTTACTACAGTTTTAGATTTGCCAACAAAGGTAAATAGTTGATATTCCTAAGCTTTTCCGTAATTATGCAACAACGCCGGTGTTATACTTTAGTATTTATATGATAGGATCATTTCCCTGCACCGATAAGGATGTAGGGGGATTGAACAATGGCTACAATCGCAGTGTCTTGTCCGGACTGTCAGAGCACCCAGGTCATAAAAGCTGGGAGTAATGCATCAAATTAGTTGATCCCGTCAATTTAAACCTGCAGGCAGAATTCAAACCGGTTGATGAACAGCCCAATGACGATCTCGTGCATCTGTAGGGATTTGGAAAAGCAAATCGTTCTTCTCACTAAGCGTTTGATCCGGGTGCGCAGCGTGAGATGTTTCCGCTCCAGCTGCTGTGTCCTGCGCTTGCCAACCACATGGAGTTTCGGATCTAGATGCCGGCGATAGGCACCCCAGCCGTCGGTGTAAAAACGACGAATACCCAAGGGCGCGAGCAGCGCCTTAAGCTTCAACGATACCCGATCCACACGGCGGCCGAAGGTAAAGGCTACTATCCGGCCCGTCTGGTGATCGAGCGCCTCCCACAGCCACCGCGGGTGTTTCTTGCCGCCGACGAAAGACCACATTTCGTCCAGCTCCACTTTCTGAACCTTGTGGATCACCACCGCGGGCGGCGATCCTTCCCTAGCCGTCCCCAGCGCGGGGTTCACCGAGCGAAGCGCCGGCGCTTTTTTTTGAGGGTAGTCATCACTGTCGTCGGGCTGACTCCGAGCACACGGGCAGTATCACGGATGCCGCTGCCATTGAGCGCCATGTCCACGATTTGCCGTTTGACCTCCGGCACCCAGCCAGCGTTGTGATATTGCAGTAAAAAGATCCGCCACTGGCAGTCTGGATTATTACACCGATAGCGTTGTTCGCCATTGGGCAGCCGTCCGTACCGCACGACCTCCTCGCTTCCACACTCCGGACACTGTACTGTGACAACCGCCACACTTCCTCCTCATGCCCGCGACTGACAACTGAGCTTTTTTATCTCTATCAGCTATCTTAGTGCACTACCCGAGGGCGCATGGCGCCGCGGGGCGCGCGTCCGCGTACAGGTCCCGCGGCGTACAGGACGGGCCCCCGCTATGTCACCTCGGCGTTGCGTGTCGGGGGGACTCATTCCGACAGGGGACAGCTCCCCTTCCGCATCGTCCCTTGCGCGAAGCGGGTGTGCGTCTCAAGCTGGGTCGCTTCGAGAGCGAGCGTGCCGTGGACGATCTTCATTTCTGTCTGCCCCCGCGCAGTCGCGTACGTTAAGGTCCCATCTTCCTCGCAGGTCGCCGGGTAGAGGGTCGGGAGGATACGACCGCCGGGATCCGTGTGGGCTGGCGATCGTTCGGTCACCGCGAAGCGCAGCGGGGAACTTTTCTCAATCCGATAACAGACCGCCGTCGCGCTGCCCCCGGCCGTCTCTTGCCATTCGCCCGCCCACGCCCCGAGAAAATTGTCACACGAGTAGTTCCGTTCTACCGTGCCCTGCGAGACGACCGGGGGAGGGCCGGGCGTGGGGGACGGGAGGGAAACGGACTTTCCATGCGGCCCGCACCCGGGGGCGGTACTCACGAGCAGCACGCGCAGTAATGCGCCGCCGAAGCGCCGGGCTCGGCCATGGGCCCGGGGGATCTCTGCCATCAGCCACCTCCTCCAGCACCACAGTTCACCATGGTAGGTATACACGCGATCCTCTGGTAGTGCTCTCCAAGGAATGCTGGCAAGCAAAAGCTAATTCCTAACATATAGAATACTAACGACTTTTATGCGGCACGTTGCCGACAGAGCATTACCGGTATAACACTACCCAACGTCGGAGAAGAACTGGCCGTGGAGTGTCTCAAACAAGGAGCGGTGGATTACTTACTCAAGGATCGATTGGCACGATTGGCCTCGGCAGTCCTCTGGGCGGTGCATGAACACCGGCTTCGTGAAGAACGGCTACACATGGAGCAGTGTCTCCGCACTAGTGAAGAACGATGGCATCTCGCGATTGAGGGAAATACCGATGCGATTTGGGACTGGAATATCCTGACCGCTGAGATTTTTTTCGCGCCGCGTTGGAAAGAGATGCTCGGGTATACCGACAACGAAGTCGGGAATCGGTTCAATGAGTGGAGTGAGCGCGTTCACCCAGACGATTTAGAACAAGCAAAACGCGCCATTGACGATCATTTCGGACACAAGACCGCTTTCTACTCTCGCGAGTTTCGCATGCGGTGTAAGGATGGCACCTATAAGTGGATTCTCGCTCGTGGCAAGGCACTCTGGGACGAGCGGGGCAATGCCGTACGTATGGTCGGCTCGAATACCGACATTACAGAATGGAAGCGCTCAAAGGAGAAATTTCGCCGACTGCTGGAATACATACCGGACGCGTTGGTGATCATCAACGGGGAGGGACAGATCACCTTAGTGAATTCGCAAACGGAACGCCTCTTTGGCTATGCTCGGACCATCTTACTCGGTCAGCCGATTGAAATGCTTGTGCCTCAGCGTTTTCGGGTGCGCCATGCCGAGCTGCGCGCCGGGTACATGAAGAATCCTCATACTGCCTTGCGGCCTGTGCAGAGGGGGCGACAGCTGAGGTCTGGACATATTAGTTATAAAGCGGCTTCCAGATTGAGTTTTGTATGAGGCGTGAGCAGTTCCACGAACGCGGCAACCTGATCGAGGAGGTGGCAGACAACCGCCAGAAGACTCAGC
>Ga0081539_10000929_pt1 | contig 55001 bp, 43 predicted proteins | sample TabmetS4T2R2_FD_71023 | JGI IMG/M metagenome (GOLD analysis project Ga0081539, IMG submission 71023) | Tabebuia heterophylla rhizosphere microbial communities from the University of Puerto Rico - S4T2R2 | ecosystem: Host-associated > Plants > Roots > Rhizosphere ...
AAACCCGGTTGCTGTGGTCGGGCCAAATGAGCTAATCAAATAATCCGTGTAGAGGTCTTGCAGTTCTTTATTCATTCGTCAAGTTTACTGCTTAAACCTCTGCTGCGTAACATCAGTTATTATTGTGAACGGCTCGCAACAGGCAATCGATCTGGTTACGAAAATTCTAATTGAGCGTGGCGATACGGTTGCGCTTGAAGATCCCGGGTATCTGGGTGTGCGCCGCGCTTTCCTGGCGCAAGGAGCAAGACTGTATCCAATCCCGGTCGATCAATCGGGAATAGCGGTCGAGAGATTGACCGCTCAATCGGCGAAAAACATCAAATTAATCTATGTGACGCCCTCGCATCAATTTCCAACCGGCGCCGTCTTGTCATTACCGCGGCGACTTGAGTTGATTGCCTGGGCCGTAGACCGTGGAGCGATAATTATTGAGGACGATTACGACAGCGAATTCCGCTATTGCGGGCGTCCAATTCCCGCGCTGCAGGGATTGGATGCTCACGAAAATGTGATCTATTTAGGAACGTTCTCAAAAGTGCTCTTTCCCTCTTTGCGGGTCGGCTATCTGGTTGTTCCGCATCCGCTGGTCGAGGTCTTCTCGCGAGCGCGCTGGCTCGCAGACCGGCAGACTTCGACTATTGCGCAACGGGTTCTAACCGATTTCATCAATGAAGGTCATCTGGAACGCCACCTCCGGCGGATGCGGGTGCTTTATGATCGGCGACGCCAAACGCTGGTCCGCGCGTTCAAACAATATTTTGAAGATCGGATCACGATTTTAGGTGAAAATGCCGGGATGCATTTGATGGTGCGACTGCAAACCGGATTGAGTGATGAAGAAGTTGTGCGGCGGGCCGGCGAGGCCGGCGTCGGCTTAATCAGCGCCCGAATCTATTACATCGCCGATGCGCGGTCGGATGAATTTGTCATGGGATACGCTAATTTGAGCGAGCGAAAGATTTATGAGGGGGTCCGGCGGCTGGCAAAGACTTTGAGATGACATCACAAAAAAACTTGCCTGAAACCATAAAATGAGTAGTATTTATGGTGTTCTTTGCGAAGTGGTGTTTCACACGCAGAACAAATAACCCCGAAATCAAGGCAATGTCGAATCAAGTTGTCTGGCTTTGTAGTCTCAGACACAGGCAAAACAATGTTCAGCGAGCACGCCAAAGGTTTGTTTTCAGTTAGTATGGTCGCTCCTACATCCGAGTCGTACTTTCATGATCATCATCCCAGCCATTGATCTACGCGGCGGTCGCTGCGTCAGGCTTACACAAGGCCAAGCATCCGCCGAGACCGTATATTCCGAGAATCCCGTCGTTATTGCCAAGCGCTGGTACGACGAAGGCGCAGAAATGTTGCATATCGTCAATCTCGACGCAGCGCTCAACGCAGACGACACCGATAATCTTAAAGCGCTCGAACGCATCCTTTATGAGGTCAATATCCCTGTTCAGTTCGGGGGCGGAGTGCGTTCGGTTGACGATGTCCGCCGGCTCGACGATCTGGGCGCAACGCGCATTGTGATCGGCACGACGGCGATTGAAAACCCCGTTCTTCTCTCGCATATCATCGACGAGTTCGGCTCGACGATTGTTGTAGGCATCGATGCACGTGATGGGAAAGTCGCCCTTCGCGGATGGGAGAAATTGTCCAACGTCAATGCCGTGGATTTCGCCCAAAAAGTCGCCGAAATGGGCGTCGAGCGAATCGTTTATACGGATATTGTTCGTGACGGAACGTTAAGCGGCATCAATATCGAATCTACTCGCGAGATCGCCGAGGCCAGCGGATTGAAAGTTACGGCTTCGGGAGGCGTGGCCTCGCTCGATGATATTTGTGCGCTCAAGGAACTGGAAGGATCTGGCGTCGATAGCGTCATTATTGGTAAGGCGCTCTACGAGGGCGTTTTTACGCTCGAAGAAGCTCTGGACGCAGCGGAAGAAGAAGCGGAAGAGTAATTGTCAAAAGACGGCCACAATTCGGAAGTCAATCAACGACCGCAGTCGCTTTAATGGCTCAACTTATAGATCTCAGCACAGACGCGGCTTGAACTCCGAGCCGCGTCTGTGTTATTTGATCTGCCTTTTGCAATAGTCGGCAATCTATCTTATGTTGTCAGTTGGCATTGCTGCCGACAAGAAAGTGTCGTTGGTAAAGAATTATGTCTAAATCACTTGTTATCGTGGAGTCGCCGTCCAAGGCGAAGACAATCAATAAATACCTGGGCAAGGGCTACAAAGTTTTGGCCTCGGTCGGCCACATCAAAGATTTGCCGAAAAAAGGGTTGGGAGTTGATGTCGAAAATGATTTTGAGCCGACCTATGAAGTGATGCCCGGCAAGGAGAAGGTCGTCAAAGAGATCAAAGAAGCGGCGAAAGAAGCCGAGACCGTTTTTATCGCGACTGACCCGGATCGCGAAGGCGAGGCCATTGGCCGGCATATTGCCGAGGTGGTGACAAGCGGGAAGGGGCAATCGAAGAAGACCGTCTTCCGCGTGATGTTCAACGAGATCACTAAGACTGCCGTTCAGGAAGCTTTTAAAAACGCGGGCGAAATCAATGACAACCTGGTCGATGCGCAGCAGGCGCGCCGCGTCCTCGATCGTCTGGTCGGATACAAAGTCAGTCCCTTGCTGTGGGACAAAGTTCGTCGCGGACTCTCTGCGGGCCGCGTCCAGACCGTGGCCGTCCGACTGGTAGTGGAGCGCGAGCGCGAGATCAAAGCTTTCGTCAAGACTGAATACTGGTCGATCATTGCCAATCTTTCGGCCAAGCTGCCGCCCGCGTTCGATGCGCGTTTGTATAAGATCGCCAATCAAACGGTGAAGACCTCTGGTTTTGACGAGGGCGTCAAGAAGAACGAGTTTCACATCAAAGACGAAGCAGCGGCCAAGAGCATTCTCGATGAACTCAATGGCGCCGCCTACGTCGTTTCTGAAGTAACGACCAGGGAGAAAAAACGGAATCCTGTCCCTCCATTCATCACTTCAAAACTTCAGCAAGAGGCTTCGCGTAAGCTACGGTTCCCGGCAAAGAAGACGATGCAGATCGCGCAAAGGCTCTATGAAGGTAAGGAATTGGGCAGTGAAGGCGCAGTCGGATTGATCACCTATATGCGAACCGATTCAACGCGGGTCGCCGAAAGCGCGCTGGAAGAGGTCCGGGAGTTCATCGTCAAACAATACGGCGACAAGTATCTGCCGGCAAAAGCCGTTCACTATCGCTCGAAGAAAGATGCGCAGGATGCGCACGAAGCGATTCGCCCGACATCTGCCGAACGCACGCCCGATGCGGTCGCTCCCTATCTCGAAAAAGATGAACTCGCGCTCTACCGCCTGATCTGGCAGCGTTTCGTCGCATCCCAAATGATGCCGGCGATCTTCGATCAGACCACGATCGATATTGCCGCCGGCGAAAAATATCTATTTCGCGCGACCGGATCGGTGATCAAATTCGACGGTTTTCTGGCGGTTTACGAAGAGGGGAAGGACGAAAAGGACGAAGAGGATGAAGAGCGCGCCGCGAAACTGCCGAAAGTCCAAAAGGGAGAAGACTTGAAACTCAACTCCCTGACGCCGAACCAGCATTTCACCGAGCCGCCGCCGCGCTATACCGAGGCCACGCTTGTGAAAGCGCTCGAAGAGAAAGGGATCGGGCGGCCCTCGACCTATGCCTCGATTATGAGCGTGATTCAGGACCGCGAATATGTCCAAAAGCTCGAAGGCAAATTCCATCCGACCGAGCTTGGCGTCATCGTCAATGACCTGCTGATTGAAAGCTTCGCCGACCTCTTCAATGTCGAATATACGGCGAGAATGGAAGAAGAGCTGGATGAGATCGAAGAGGGAAATCTCAAATGGACGACGGCGCTCAGAGGGTTTTACGACAAGTTTACGGTCGATCTCAAAACCGCCCAGGAACACATGCGTGACGTCAAACGGCAGGAGATCGTCACCGATGAAGTCTGCGAGAAATGTGGTTCGAAGATGGCGATCAAGTTCGGGCGCTTCGGCCAGTTCCTGGCTTGCACCAACTATCCGGAATGCAAGAACACACGCGACCTGGCCAAGCCGGAGGCGGTCAATGGCAGCGGTGAAGTTGCGGCGGAGGCGGCCGAAAATCCTTACGCCGATGAGACCTGCGAAAAATGCGGGCGGTCAATGACCCTCAAGCGGGGGCGCTTTGGCCAATTCCTCGCTTGCACCGGCTATCCCGATTGCAAAAATACACGAAAGATCACCAAGACCGGCGTTGCCGCCGCACCGGTCATGCTCGACGAACTATGTCTGGTCTGCAGTTCACAATTGGCGATCAGGCAGGGACCTTATGGCGAATTCACCGCCTGCTCGCGATATCCTGAATGTAAATTCATCAAACGCGAAACGACCGGTGTGCCCTGTCCGCGCGCCGGATGTAAAGGCGAACTCATCATCAAGAAATCGAAGCGCGGCAAGGTCTTTTACGGATGCTCGGAATATCCCGAATGCGATACGGTCTTTTGGGATAAACCGATCGCCGAGGCTTGCCCCCAGTGCAACAAGCCTTTCCTGCTCGAAAAGTATAACGCGAAAAAGGATGAAACCGTGCGGCGCTGCTCGGACGAAGAGTGCGGCTACAAGAGTGCCGACGGTGAAGCAGTAGTGGCCAAGAAAGCCTCCGGAGGCAAGCGAAAAGTAAAGACGACGGCCGAATCTTGAGCTTGATCCCGGGCAGAGAGAGCGCGAATAAACGCGCCATGAACCTTTGATCTTTGTGAGATAATGGAATGTCAAAACCCGAACGCATTGTCACACAACTTTTAATTGTGGTTGGTTGTTTGGCTCTCACCTCCCCATTTGCCAGCTCGCAAGGCAAGAATCAGCCGAACGATGCTCGCAACGCTGTCCAGACATTCTTCACGCTGCTCAAGTCCCAGCAGTACGCATCGCTGCATGACTTTCTTCCGAGCCAGCTCCAACAACAAATTACCGTTGAACAACTGACGCAAAATCTGAAACGTCTGAACTCATTCATTGCGGTCGAACGGATGGAGATCGGCCGCGTGCAGCAAAAGGGCGACACGGCCGTGATCGACACGACGATCTATGGGCGCCTCAAAAAGCCTTTAAAAATGAATGGAGAAGAGGTCACTGAGGGTCGAGTTGCCGTTCAACAATATCTTCTCAAAGAAAACAACCATTGGAAAATCGCCACGACCGACAATCGCACGCGCGATTTCTTTCTGAGCCGTCATCCGGAGTTCAACAAACAATTCCAATTCATCCCGCCTAAATTTGAGTTCAAGCAGAATGGCCAATGGACACCATTTATCAGAGGAGAAAGGATGAGGGAGAAAGGATGAGGAAGAAAAGCCTGCCCCTTTCACCTTATTTCATTCTTCCGATGGTCTGTTGCCAGGCGAGCGAGCGGCGCAGAACATGAAGTTTGGCGCGTTCCCGCTCCGTCGTCAGATGATCAAGTTGATCAACGATCGTTGAGAGCAATTGAAAGGCGAATGACCCGGTATGTGTCGTGATATGCGTGTAGTAGTGCATTTGTAATGCACCCGCCGGATCGTGGTGAAATTCTCGAATCTCTTCTTCGGCCATCGTTTCAACATCCGAATTGATCGGTAATACTTCGCGCGGAACTCCTTGTTGACGGCCGTCAACGCCTTTCCAACCCAACAATAAGATTCCGATCAGCACTCCTTGCTCATTCAAATAATCAGGGCTGAAGACTGCATTGAGTTCAGGCGGCGTAGACAGACGGGGGCCATAATTGCCATATTCGGGATTAATCAATAGCGAGTTATAAATCACGCCGATCGCTTCTCCGCGCGGCTCACCATTCCGATCTTTGGCCATGATTTTGACAAATTGGCCGAAATGGTAGTCGGCTGTCGAGGGCGGCTCAGCCGTTTCGAGCGAATCGAGCACACGGGCCGCATAATCAACATGCGAATTTGATTTGATGATCTTGGCAATATGCATAATCCTTTACCCTTTTCTGATCGCTCGTCCGGGCTTGGCGCCGGTATGTTCACCATCTTTCAGCACGTGAACTCCGTTCACAACGACTTGCTTCATCCCGATCGCATATTGATGCGGTTTCTCAAAAGTCGCGCGGTCGGCGATCGTCTTCGGATCAAAGACCACGACATCAGCAAAGTAGCCTTCCTTCAGCAGACCGCGATGATCAAGGCCGAGATTGCTCGCCGGCAACCCGGTTAAACGCCGAATAGCTTCTTCGAGCGGGATCACCTTCTCTTCGCGAACATACTTGCCAAGCAAACGAGAGAAGTTGCCGTATGCGCGCGGGTGCGTTGAGGATCGGAGAAAGACGCCCTCCGTCGCCATCGATCCCGCATCCGATCCGAACGATACCCAGGGCAGCTTGATCTGCTTCTTGATATTCTCTTCAGACATCATGAAATAGACCGCGCTGACACGAGAACCGTCTTCGAGGACCAAATCCATAATGGTTTCGATTTCGTCTTTGCCTCTCAACCTGGCGACTTCCGCAATCGTTTTGCCGGTGTACTGTTTCAGTTTCTCATTTTTAAATCCGACCAACAGCACACGGTCACCGGAACCGGCAGAGAGGTAAAGATTCTCCCACTCGTCGGACGGGGTGCGCATTGCGTCCGCAATCTTTTTTCGCGTCGCCGCATCCTGCAACCGGTTGAACATCGCCTCATAGCCGCCATCGAGCACCCAGGGCGGCATCGAGGCGTCAAGTCCGGTCGATCCGGCCGGGTAAGTGTACATATCCGCCGTGATCTTCAGACCTTCCTGGCGCGCTTTTTCGACCATCGTGATGACTCGATCCATCTTCGGCCAGTTGGCCTTGCCGCCCGCTTTGAGATGATAGATCTCCGCCGGAATTTTTGCCTCGCGCGCGATGCGGAGCAACTCTTCGACGCCTTCGATCAGGCGGTTGCCTTCGCTACGCATATGCGAAATGTAAGTGCCCTGATATTTTGCAGCGACCTGACACATTGCAATCAGCTCTTCCGTCGATGCATAGAAGGCCGGCGCATAGATCAAGGAAGAGCCGATGCCCAGCGCCCCCGCCTCCATCTCTCTGCGGACCAATTCGCGCATCTGTTCGAGTTGCTCGGGCGTTGCCTTCTTATCTTCCAGACCAACGACATATTCGCGGATGGTCGTCGCGCCGATGAACGAAGCGACGTTCGGCGACACGCCGCGTTTCTCGAGATACTGTAAGTACTCGGCGAGTGTCGTCCACTCGATTGGAAATTTGAGATCTCCCTGCGCGGCCAATCGCCGCCGTTTCATCTCTTCGTTGAGCGGCCCCATCGAATCGCCTTCACCGAAGATCTCTGTCGTCACCCCTTGTTTGATGTCGCCCATTGAACGGCCGTCAACGATCAGATCATCAACCGCCCACGACAGCATATTGATAAATCCGGGGGCGACCGCTAAACCTTTGGCGTCGATGATGGTCAGGCCGCTGGCGGATCCCAGGTTTCCGATGGCCACGATCTTGTCTCCCTTGATGCCGAGATCGGCGCGGCGCGGGCTGCCGCCGGCGCCATCATAGACCATGCCATTTTTGATGAGTACATCGTACCTTTGCGCTTGAGCTGATTGGCCGCCGCTGTTAACCGGCGAAGAGATCAACAGAAGAGAAATGAGCAATTCGAGAAATGGCATCGTCTTCCTCCAATTTATGGCGCGGAAAGACCAAAGTAGAGAAGGCCAGACAAACGACAATCTTTTAGACTTTCGTCGGCTTCGTGATCTTCGCCTGTTTTGTCTGCTCGCTTTGATTGATCCACTCGGCATCAAACTTGAGCAAGCCATGGATCACCCGTTCGGTGACGACATCGAACTGATACATTTGATTATGGATGTCCGCCGGGTTGTTCCAATCCGGTTCGCCGCTCTCGGTGTAGGCTTTGAGCGAAAGGAAATAGACGTTATAAGGTAATTCCAGTTGAGGGATAAACAATTCGATCGAGCCCGGTCCACGGTTGATCGATAAGGGCGTCGGGTGAGTATCATGATTGTTAATGCTGCCGATAAAAACACCGTCAAATCGGTGGATATCGACCGCGAAAACCGGCCGCGGATAATCTTGATCGGATTCAAAATGCAGTTTGATGGTCACCGCTTCACCGGATTTTAAGATCCGGGTGTCTTTGCCGCGCGAATTGAGCATCTCTATCCCGGTAAATCGAATCTTGCCGTTACCCCAACGAGACCCTGTCAGCTGCAATTCCCGGAGAATTTCATCATGTTCCTGCGATCCAATCCCGCCATTGCGCGTGGGATCACAGAGTCGCTGGTCTTCCAACTTCATGCAAAAAGCCTGATACGCGGTCACGACTTCGCGCGCATTCCCGAGCATCGCAATCTGCCCGTTATCAATCCACAAGACCCGATTACAAAACCGCTGCATGAGCTGCGGATCATGCGAAACGAACAAGACTGTCTTTCCCGCTTTGCGGAAATACTCCATCCGATCGAGCGATTTGCGTTGAAAGTAGACGTCTCCGACCGACAGCGCCTCATCGACGATTAAGACGTCAGGATCGACGTGGATCGCCGAGGCGAAAGCGAGCCGCATCATCATTCCGGTCGAATAGGTCTTGACCGGTTGATCAATAAATGATTCGAGCTCGGCAAACTGGACGATCACATCGAACCTCTGTTTCATCTCCGCTTCGCTGAATCCGAGGATTTGGCCGCTGAGCAAGATGTTTTCACGCCCCGTGTACTCCGGATTGAACCCGCTCCCCAATTCGAGCAACGCTGTGACGCGGCCCTCAACGCGCACGTCACCCAGCGTTGGACGCAAAATGCCCGCGATGATCTGCAGCAGAGTAGTCTTTCCCGCTCCATTCCGGCCAATCACGCCGATCGCTTCGCCCGTCGCCACCTCGAGGCTGATGTCCTGCAATGCCCAGAAATCGCGATGATACTTCCGCCTTCCGCGGAGCAGGATCTCTTTCAGCCGCCCCGACGGCTGATCGTAGATGCGATATAGTTTTGAGACGTTTTGAACAGAAATCATTTGATCGCAGGTTGCGGATTATAAGCAATTTCAGTCATACAACTCTTCCGGATATCTGTCGAACTGGGTGCTCATCTTGCGGCCAACGGCAAAGATGTTATCGCCGCGCAATTGACGCGACACTCCGGCTTGATCAAGCCAGCGCATAAACGCCTCATCGGTCTCGTTCCAATTATTGGCCGTGAATAACCGGGCGACCTTAAATCCTGCCGCTTCAAGTACGGTGCGCACATCCTTGAAAGTATATTCGCGACTGTGACGGTCCGACGGATTTTGGCGGTTATACAAACCGTAGATGTAAGGGCTGCTTCCGGAGATGATCTCACGGATGCTATGCGCGCTGGCAATGTTCGGCGTCGTTACGATGAGCAATCCGCCCCATTTCAGCACCCGATTCAACTCGATGAGCATATGCATTGGATCCTCTCGTAAATGCTCGATCAACTCGCAGCAGAGCGCGACATCGAAATGCGAGTCGGGAAATGGAAAGCGGTCGTGTTCGACGTCCACATTCTTCATCTGAAAATTCAGTTCTTCGCCCGTCGCCGAGTGGCGAATAGAGATCGTCTTTTCGCGCGGCTCACCCTGCCACCAATTGGTGACGATAATTTCACCATAATGGCCGAAGCGTTTGATGAGAGGCGCCATCTGCAAATAGCTGCTTAGTTCGAGCAGGCGGTGGTCCTTCGCGCCAATCGGGACCAATTCTATTGTTTCAATGATGCGCTGACCATGTCGATTCAAATACCCTGTCGCATTGGGATCTTCGGAAAAAAATCCGGCGACATATTTGAGAGCTTCCCTCCGGTCAAGTTTAATGGTGAGAGGTTCCGCAAATTCCAGCTCATTCCGGGTTATCGGAGAGGTCGATCCCCCGCGCGGCCTTCTCTGTTTTTCAACGAGATGTTCCGCAAAAGCGAGGTAACGCGCAGCCGAGCGACTGATTTCGCATTCACGTCTGATCCATTCGCTCGCCCTTCGCTTCAGACTCTCTCGCAGCGTCGGACGATAGGCGAGCGCGCGTAACCGCGCGTATAATTCCTTCTCTTCATCGGGCCCCGGCGAAACCTTCAGGCAAATATCGTCAGGCAAATCGCCGAACTGCCCAAAGTCGGTCACAATCACCGGCTTTCCCGCTCCCAGTGCGCGAATCAACGTGCCCGAAGTCTCGCCGGCCGTCGGGAATCGCAAATTGACGATGACATCGACCGCCTTCAAATAGCGGAAGAAATCGCTTTCAGTCGTATAACCGGTCAGCCTGACATGCGAGCCTAAATTCATCTCTTCAATGAGCGGCGCCACGCTCCATTTCCAATGGTCCTCACCCACGATCAAATAGATCGCGTTCGGCAAGATCGAGAGTAAGCGTTTGAATGCTGCCAGCACGGTCGGGATCCGTTTTGATTGAGTGACGAATCCATGTGACGCGATCACCCATGCATCTTCGGGAATGCCGAGCGAGCGGCGACACTCGATTTTGTCCAACTGATCAAGTTCATAAGCTTTGGGCGAGAGATGATGTGGAGCAATCATGACCGGAATTTCGTCGGTCGCCAGTTCGAGTTGAGAGGCCGCATATGCGTTATGAACGATGATGCCCAGGCTGCGCTGAACCAGACGCCGGTTGAGCGGCAAGAGAAATTGTTGATACTCGCTCCCAACGCCGCCTTCGCGCATCTCTGCGATGCGGGCTCCCCGGCGCCCGTAAGCGAAGAACATCTCATTCCAGTACCCGTCTTCATGATGGCGCCCCAAGGTCTTCCACGCGATCATGTGGTGCAAACAATGCTCGTGCAGCACCAGTAATCCCGGCGTGACGATTCCACGGTCATAGATATATTCGTGATAAGGATTGTTGCCCTGATGATAGATGCAGAGGTCGAAGGGATCTTGACGGTGAATTTCTTCGAAGCGGGCGGCATTGAGGACCGCGAAATCTTCCTGGTTTTGATGCTGGCGCTGCTCCTCTGCCTGGTCAACGAAGACTGTGATTTGAGCGCCGCGCGCGAGATATGGCAGCAGCTCGTTGTTGTAGTCGGCAATTCCTGATTTGCTCGGAGGCAGTGGAGTGAAGTAAGCAAGACGCATTGAATTTCAGATTTCGGAGCTCGGACTTCGGATTCAATTTCTTGACTGGGGAGACGGGCCATCAATATCAACTTTGACTATCCGAAAGAAGCTCCGCTCCCTTCTCTCCGAAATCTCACCGTGCGACCCCTTCAATCCGCAATCCGCGATCGGCAATCCGTAATCTCATCACGAATCCGATAATTGCGCCGATGAAGAGAAAGATCGCAATGAATTGCGAGGTTGAAAGCCCGGCGATTTCACCGCGGGGATCGTCGCGCCAATACTCGATGATGAAGCGCGCCACGGCATACATCAACGCATAAGACAAGATGACCTGGCCGTAAAAACGGCGGCGGCGATGCATCACCAGCAGGACGACGAAAATGACGAACGTCGCGAGAGCTTCATAAAGCTGTGTCGGGTGCAGATGAAGCGGCGCCAGCAATCCGCCCAGGCGATCTGCCCACACGCTCTGCTGAATCGGATCTGAAAGATGGCTGACGATCGTCGGTACTTGCGTAATTTCATGACCCTTATCGGTGAAATGGACGCCGCACCAGGCGGTCGTCGGTTTCCCCCAACAACAGCCGGCGCTGAAACATCCGAGTCTTCCGATCGCCTGCCCGATCGCAATCCCCGGCGCAAAGGCGTCCGCCGTTCTCCACCACGGCAGCTTGTATACTCTCATGGCGATCACCGAGGCGATCACCGCGCCGATGAAGCCGCCGTAAAAGACTCCGCCCGAACGAAAGAAATCGAGTGTCAGAATCTGACGCGGGTTGTGACGATAGTAAGCATCCCATTCAGTGATGACCATGAGCAGTTTCGATCCGACCAGGGATGCCGCCAACACCCATAAACCAAGGTCATAAACTTTCTGCTTATCGAGGCCGTCGCGCTCAGCCAGTCTTGCCATCACGTAGAGGCCGACGATGAAGGCGAGCGCCAAGAGGAGCCCGTAAGTATTGAAAGTGAAATTGAGATAGGGAATTTTGAATAATTCGGGGAACATAATTACCGAAATAGAATCCGCGTTTTCTCAACTACTCTGAGGAGCCGATGCCGCTCTCTGTCGGCGCCGGACTTGAAGTCGCCGATTTTAACGCGGCGGCCCTCTCCTCACGCAGCATCTCCAGAGCGAGCAACACAGCCCCAATGCAAATTGCTGCGTCTGCGACGTTGAATGTCGGCCAGGTATATTTCTCGCCGAGATGAAAATCCAGAAAATCGATGACCTCGCCCAGACGGACGCGGTCAATCAAATTGCCGATAATCCCCGCGAGCAACAACGAAAGAGCAATCTTCATTCGTCCCCGGCTCACCGGCGTCCGAAACAGATAAATAATAACAAATAATGCTGCAACCGCCGAAATCGTGGCAAAAATCAACCGGACATTCAACTCGCTTTCAGCGAACATACTAAAAGCCACGCCGCGATTGGTGGCATAAGTCAGCCGGAAAAATCCTGGAATGACCTCGGTCAAGATGACAGGTTTGAGCGAGGTCAGAGCCCAGTGCTTGGTCCACTGATCGGCGATCAACGCAACCATGGTGATGAGAAGATATCCAAACTTATCTCGCATTGCTTAAGTCCCGAGTCCTGAATCCTGAGTCCCATCGCTGCCGGGACTCAGAACTCAGAGCTTAAGGTTTACTGGGCGGTTTGCCGCTCTTGAAATTCACGCCATTCGCGTTTCATGCGAATTTGCTCTTTAATGAAATCATCCAGTTTATAATCGATGTCTTCAACCCGTTCATCGATCTTGGCGACGTTGTTGTTGACCTCCAAAATTTGCCGGCTGAGTTGAAGGAACCGATCGACCATTTCTTGACGCAGGCTATTTTCGACGCTATCCAACCGCGTTGAAATTCCAGTCAAATGTTGCCTGACGAATTCCTCGAACGAAAGAGGACTCGTCGGATCGCCATTGTTAAGCTCGGTATTATTTTCAGACATCACCACTCCTTTATTGTTTGATTTTGGGGTGGCCGATTCAAACTAGATTATCACATTAACTGATCAATTAAAGTAGCAAATTCATTTTTTAACTTCCGGCGATTCGTGCCACGATCGCCACTCATCCTTCAGATAAATCTGCTCTTGAATAAAGACATCAACCTTCTGATGTCTTATCTGCCGGCTGAGTTGAAGGAACCGATCGACCATTTCTTGACGCATGGCGGAGACATCGCCGGTCAATCCACTCAGTTGTTGCCTGACAAACTCCTCGAAAGAAAGAGGACTCGCCGAATCGCCATTGTAAGACTTGGTATTATCTTCAGACATCACCACTCCTTTATTGTTTGATTTTGGGGTGGCCGTCACTCGTTAGCGCTCAAGCGAACATTTCCTCGAGATTTGCAACGCAGCGCCCGCACGCCTCCGGATAGCGCGGATCGACGCCGACATCGGTTGTATAGTGCCAGCAACGATCACATTTCTTGCCGTCGGCCGCATCGACTTTAACGCTCAGTTCCGGACCTTCCTCTAAGACGACCTGCGAGACGATGAAGATAAAGTGCAAATATTCGCCGAAAGATTCGAGAAAAGCTTTCATTTCGGCATTGGCGGTAATCGTGACCTTGGCTTCGAGTCCCGCGCCGATCAGTTTGGCATGGCGTGCCTCTTCGAGCGCTTTCATGACCGCGCTGCGAATCTCGAATAGTCTTTTATACCGCGCCGACAACGCCTCATCGCGCCACTTCTCTTCGTATGCCGGGAACAAGGTCAAATGCACCGAGGCGGCCTGGTCAGTGGCACCGGGGATGTTCTCCCAGATCTCGTCCGCGGTAAAGGCCAGGAGCGGAGCGATCAATCGCGCCAGGCGATGGACGATCTCATAAATCGCCGTCTGCGCCGAGCGGCGGGCGAGCGATTTCGGAGCATATGTGTAGAGGCGATCTTTCAAGATATCGAAGTAGAACGCCGACAATTCGACCGTCGCGAACGAGTAGAGCGTCTGATAGACTTCAGTGAAATCGTAACGCTCGTAAGCCGCCAGCACCTTCTTCGTCACCTCGTTCATTTCGGTAAGCACCCAGCGATCGATCTCGAATAATTCGTCAAAAGCTACACGATCACGTTCCGGGTCGAACTTGTCCAGATTGCCCAGGCAATAACGCGCCGTATTACGAATCTTGCGGTAAGCTTCGGAGATCCGCTTGAGAATCTCGTCCGACACCCTCATGTCTTCGAAATAATCGAGCGCCGAACACCACAACCGCAAGATTTCAGCGCCCATGACCTTGATGACCTTCTCAGGCTCGATCACATTGCCTTTCGATTTGGACATCTTGTCGCCGCTGAGATCGATCACCCAGCCATAGGTGATGACGGTGCGAAACGGCGGTTGATCTTTGGCTTCGAGTCCGACGACGAGCGACGAATTGAACCAGCCTCGGAATTGATCTCCGCCTTCCAGATAGACGTCTGCCGGATACGGCAATCCGTATTCTTTGAGCACGGCAACCGAACTCGATCCCGAATCGAGCCAGACATCAAGAATATCGGTCTCTTTCTTCAATTTGTCCGAGCCGCAACCACCGCATTTCGTGCCGGGCGGAACCAGGTCCTTCACCTCACGCACATACCACGCATCGGCCGACTCTTTCTCGAAGATGTCCGCGACATAATTGATGATCTGCGGATCGCAGAGGCTGGAGCCGCAATCTTCACAGTAGAAGACCGCGATCGGCACGCCCCACGCGCGTTGGCGCGAGATGCACCAATCGGGACGCCCCCTGAACATATTCTTCATCCGCTCGTTGCCCCAGGCCGGCACCCACTCGACCTGATCACAAGCCGCGATGGCGCGCTCAGCGAGCTTCGTCGCGGTCATCGAGATGAACCACTGCGGCGTGGCGCGGAAGATGACCGGATTGTGACAACGCCAGCAATGCGGATATTGATGCTGGAACTGCTCTTCCTTGAGCAGCGCGCCGATCTTCTTCAAATGCTCGATCACCGCCTTGTTGCCGTCATTCTGCGCATCGGCCTTGGTCAATGGAATGACGCGCATTCCGGCGAAATGCTCGACGTCCTTCATATAGTAGCCGCGGCTATCGACAGGGTTATAGACCTCCAGGCCATATTGTTTGCCGATCACATAGTCTTCGTAGCCATGCCCTGGAGCCGTATGGACCGCGCCGGTGCCTGCGTCAAGCGTCACGTGATCTCCGAGCATCAACAACGAATCACGATTGATGAACGGATGCCGCGCCTTCAGACGATCGAACTTTTGCCCGCTGTAAGTGCCGATCACTTTGTAATCGGCCCAGCCGAGCGTCTTGGCGACCGCTTCGAGCAAACCCGTCGCGATGATCAAGACCTCGCCGCCGATTTCGACCGCGCTGTATTCAAATTCCGGGTTGAAACTGATGCCGAGATTTGCCGGCAAGGTCCAGGGCGTCGTCGTCCAAATAACGATACTGACCTCTTTTCCTGCGAGCGCCGGGTCGAGTTTGGCCGCATCGGGGAACGGAAACTTCACATAGACCGAATAACTCGTATGATCGCCGTATTCGACCTCAGCCTCGGCCAGAGCCGTCTGACAACTAATACACCAATGCACCGGGCGCATGCCTTTGTAGACCGATCCCTCTTCGACAAATTTGCCGAAGACGCGCACGATCTCAGCCTGATACTTGTAGCTCATCGTCAGGTACGGGTGATCCCATTCACCCAGAATCCCCAGACGTTTGAAATCTTCACGCTGCAATCCGACGAATTTCTCGGCGTAGGCGCGCGCGGCGCGGCGGATTTCAATCACCGGCAGCTCTTGTTTCTTGGCATTTAGCGCCTCTTCAACTTTGATCTCAATCGGCAATCCATGGCAGTCCCAACCCGGCACATACGGGGTCCAATAGCCCATCATCGAACGCGATTTGATGCAGAAATCCTTGAGCACTTTGTTGAGGACTGTGCCAAGGTGGATGCGCCCATTGGCGTAGGGCGGCCCGTCGTGCAACACATAGAGCGGTTTGCCGGCGCGCGCTGCGCGCAACAACTCATAAAGTTTGAGGTCTTCCCATCTCTTTAACCGCAGAGGCTCGTTCTGCGAAAGGTTGCCTTTTAGTGGAAATGGAGTCTCCGGAAGATTGACTGTCGTCTTCAGATCTAGTCTTGTTTCAGTAGTCATAATTCACGCGGAAGCGGGTTCTCCCTAGTCAGTAATGTTCAGGGGTCATCGAAAGAAAGATCGATGATACCGTAAATAAAGCCAATAAAAAAGCACTCTTGCTCCGCTGGATGCCGGAGCTGAGTGCCTGTGGGATCTGCTGATTTTTGCTTCAGCCTGCTCCGGATGGAGCGTCAAATAAACATCTCTTCGTCCTGATAAGCGCGATTGACCGGCAGACGATTACCGGCCATTAATACTTCGATTGCGCGCCGTAAACCGAACATGAGATAGGAAAATTCACGCGCCGGTTGCAAGACGCTCTGCTGCACGAGGGCCGTCGTGCGTTCAAATTGATCGGTGGCAACGGCCAGCGTGTTCTGCACTTGATCGACCTTGGTGCGCGCCCGCTCGACCTCGCGGCGGGCAATCGCCGTCGTATCGCCGAGCAAGTTTCTGACTTCGGCCGCCTCGTCTCTGGCGATCTCTGTAATCGCATTAATGTGCTGCATGCCCTGCGAGAAATAACCCGCTGCCTCTTTGAGCTCTCCCATCAATACTTGAGCCGTCTTGAGCAACGGCTCAGTATTGTTGATCAGATATTCGGCTCGCGTCTGAAGCTTACTGGCTTGCTCGGCGATGACCACCAATCGCCGCGCGAGGAAATAGAGCCCAACGAAGACTGCCGCCTGAGTAATGAGTAGAACCGCAACCCCAATAGCGATAATCCAACTTAGAGTATTATCCACAGCCTAACCTCAATCAGTGGACGGCGGATAGTGGGCAATAAACAATCATAGAACCCTCTAATAATTGTTTATTACTCACTGTCCACTATCAAAATTAGCTCTCTTCGACAGCCGCGCCGGCCTTGCTTTGATCGGCTTGTTTAGCTTCGCGGTACCCCTGTTTGCCGGCCTCGATGGCAGCGGCGAATTGCGCTTTCTGGCGATTGACCAGATCTTTGCCGCGATCGGTCAAATCACCGACGGCCTCTTTGCCGCGTGAGGTGAGGTCAGAAGCACGCTCGACCCCGGTTTGGTAATACTCGTTGGCGCGCTCACCCAGATCGCGACCGGTATCACGCGCGTAATCGAGTCCCTTTTTTGTCGCATCGGCAATTTCAGAGCGAAGTTCGCTGCCGGCCTTCGGAGCAAAAAGTAGTGCGGTGATGGCGCCGATTCCCGCGCCGATCAAAAAATAGACCAACTTATCCCCGCCACCGCTTTGATTGTCTGCCATATATCATCCTCCTCGTAAAACAAATTACAGTTTTCGGATAATAGTTTTCAGCTCTGCGACCGAAAACCGTCAACCAAAAACTGTCAGCTGTAAACTCTCATCATCATCGGGGCGTCATCACAGATGAAATTGATGACTCCTCTCAAATTGGCGTTTCTGTAATTTCGAAATCTGTCTTGCCTGGCGTAAATGAGCTGATAAACGATTGAGATTGCTCATCAAACGCAGGGCAATATAACATCGAACAAGTGCAACATCAAGATTATGCTAATTGACACTCAGCCGCAGGCAACGATACAATGCAGATCATCTCGCTGAAGTAATCACAAAGGAGAAACTATGGAACACATCCTCTTTCTATTTGGTGGCCTGGGTCCAACAGAACTTATTATCATTCTCGTCATTCTCCTGGTCCTGTTTGGCGGCAGCCGCCTGCCTTCGTTGGCGAAGGGACTCGGCGAGAGCGTTCGCAGCTTCAAGCAAGGCATCAACGAAGAGTCGGAAGACTCTAAGGATAAACCTAAATCAGTTCAACGATAAAAAGCGGCTCTGCTTTGCTGCGATGAGTCTTCCATCATCGCGAGTCTTCAACGCGAGACGGGACGGATCGAATTTGATTTGACCCCTCCTCCTCTCGTTGATCATTGCCATAAACATGCGGCGACATTCGCTATTTGCCCTGTTCTCATGATTGGGCTGCCACCGCAATGGCTCGCAAACGATTCAATAATTACCAACGCCCACGCCAGTCACCAGGCTCAGAGCGTTCCTATTACGCTTATCAGCTTGACGTTCCTGCTCCAGTCACGTCGCGCGCAGAATTGGTGCGATTACTGCGCGGCGGTGAAGATACCTATCTCGAACTCAAGGTCCGCTTTAGCAACGTCGAAAAATTGACCGCCGAGATTATTGCCCTGGCCAATACGGCCGGAGGAGCGATAATTTTTGGCGTCAACGACCAATTACGCATTGAGGGTGTTGAGGATCCCGAGGATATCGAAGAGCAGTTGCGCGACCTCTGCGCCAATCAGATTCAACCTCCTGTCTTTCCTTACGTCAACAAAGTTGCGTTCGACAGCGGCCGGCGGATTGTGATCCTCGAAGTCGATGCTGAGAATCGCCCACACCGCACGCTCGATGATCGTTTCTATCTTCGCGAGGGATCGACGAAGCGTGAAACGACGCGTGAAGAGCTGTCGAAGCTATTTCATGAAACTCACCTGACGCGGTTCGAGCAGGTCCCGGTTCTCCGATCCACCTCCGAAGAAGACATCGATGAGTCTCTCTTCTGGAGCTATATCCGAGGGGTCAACCCCGGTTACTGGGGAGAATCAACCAAGGGGTTCCCGACCGACGTGGTGCTGCGTGATATGGGACTGGCAGTTAAAATCGGCGAAGAGCTGATCCCATCGATCGGAGGATTGCTGCTCTTTGGCCTGAACGATCGCGTCGAGAAGTTGATTCCGCGCGCCGACGTCATGCTCACCCGTTTCAGCGGCAACGATCACAATGCTCCGATCATCGAGAGCCTGCAGATCCAAGGAAATTTGCTTCGCCTGTTTGATGGCGCATTCAATTTCATCAATCGCTATATCGACCTCTGGGATGCGCGCCCGTCGCGGAAGGCGCTCGAAAATACTCTGCCTTCGGCAGAGACCGGAGAGAATATCAACGACTGCTTCCTGCCCGGTCGCGCGAGTTATCATCGCGGCGTGATCGTCGAAGCGTTGACCAATTTTTTGATTCATCGTGACTGGAGCGCGCGAGACCGTCAGGCTCGCATCAATATTTATGATCATAGCATCGAACTGATCAATCCCGCGCAGATGCTCGAACTGCCGATCATCTCGCTGCGTTATGGCATCACCTGCCCGCCAAATCCCCGACTGAAGGCGATCTTTACCAATCATCATTACGGGACTCGCATTGCGCATGGCGGTATCTCGATGATCTTCGCGGAGACCATCAACTTTGTCCGGCGGCCTCCTGAAGGGCCGTCGATCACAAACGGCGAGTTCCGATTGAAGATCTATGGGCTCCACTGAAAGAACGGAGAAAAAACAAAAGAAGAAGACCGGATTTTTCGTCCATTGCCTGATCTTCGTTTGCCTGGTCTTCGTTTGTTTGATCTTCTCTCAAAATCTCGCCGCGACACCGCCGCCCAACGATGAACGCATCAACATTAATACGGCCTCTGTCGAAGAGCTCAAGCAGTTGCCCGGCATCGGCGCAGTCATCGCCGAACGCATCATTGAGTATCGACGCAAACATGGCTTGTTTAAACGCCCACAGGAGATCATCATCGTGCGTGGAATAAGCGCCAGGCGATACCGCCAGATCGCGCACCTCATTCGCATCTGACGAATGTTTCAACCTGCAAATCCCGGCCATCTGTCGAAATAGTAATTGCTCCGCAAGCGCTCGTCCTCCAAATCCGAGGGCCGATTTCATGTAACCTTTCGATCACCTCCGGATGTGGGTGTCCAAACGGGCTGGGATCAGCGACCGAGATCACGGCGTGCTGAGGTTTGACCTCAGCCAAAAATTCAGAGATCGATGAGGTCCTCGATCCATGATGGGCGACTTTCAGAACGTCCGCGCGCAGATCGGTGGCTGAAGCAACGAGCCTGGCTTCGGTCTCTCTTTCAATATCGCCAGTCAAAAGAAAACTCCGCCGGCCGAATTTGATGCTCAAAACGATTGAACCGTTGTTGGAAGATCCACGTAGTCCATCCGCATCGGTAAAGGGCGCGAGGATTTCCACTTTGGTTCCGTCGATGACGAAGACGTCTCCGCGTTTGACGATCCGTACCGGAAGTTTTGCGCGGTCCACGGCCCGGTCGAAAAGATCCGGAGGTGCGCCGGACCGCCTGGCCGGACCTTTGAGAGCTGAGCCGACCTCAAAGTTGCGAACAATCTCTGCGAAACCCTCGACGTGATCAGCATCGCCGTGGCTGGCGACGATCCAATCCAGCCTTTTGATTCCGCAATGCCACAGATACGGCATGACCGCTGCCTCTGCAATTCCGATGCGGTCTTCAACAAAGGCATCACCGTCTTCCTCTTGCCCAGCCCGGCCTCTCCCACCGGCGTCCAGCATCATCGACGAGCCGCCCGGAAACCGGATCAGCATCGCATCGCCCTGTCCGACGTCAAGAAACGTGATGCTCAAACGGCCGCGCTGATAGTCATGGCTGAATGGATGAAAGATCAACAGCGCGCCAAGGATGAAGGCCGTCAATGACGAGGCCAGAGCCGGCGTTCGCCCGGCAATCTTTCGGCGCCGCATGCTCAGCTCGTCGCCCCTCCGAAATGGGTTCCATTCATTGACGATAATGATCAGAACGAGAACGGCTGCGAAGTAGCAAGAGATGACCAACAGCGGCGCCGGAGAGAAATCAGGAACGCGCAAACTCGCCATCCTCCATGCCAGCAGCGGCGCGCACGATTTGACAGTCAACCACCCCAGCGCGTTGACCACGCCCGCGAGCTTCGACGCCACTTGGCCGACAACCGCATGGATCGTTAGATAGCTTGCGCCGGCAATCATCAAGATAGACAACAGCGCGCCTTCGACCACATTGGTGATTGGCGAGACGGGCGAAACACGGTGAAATTGTGCGACCATCAGCGGCAACAGGCCGACTTGCACGCCGACCGTCGTCAGCAGAGTGATGACGATCCAGGACAACAACCTCTGTAAATGCGCTTTCTTGAGCCAATGTGCGGCGGATGCCTTGTTCAAGCGGTAGTGGATGCGTGATTCGCGCATCTCTCTGCGGAATCCGATCTCATCCCAAAACAGCGTTTCAGCAAGCCATTTCACCGATCTCGTCACACGCGGCGGATACGGCGTTAAAACAGAGGGTTGCCATTCACCGATCTGCTTGAGCCGTCCCGAGAGGGGAACAATGAAAACGACCACCATCAAGACGGTCAAGAATGAAAGTTGAAATGATGGATTGAAAATGTCTCGCGGTTGCCAGGCAAGCAAGACGATGGCCGAAGCCGCCAAAGTATTGGGGCCGACCGATCGGCGAAAGATCAATTGACCGATCATGACGATGCTGATCATGACAACCGCGCGCGTGATCGAAGGCTGGCTCCCAACCATCAGCGCATATGACCACATCACCGCCAGAACCACTGCGTATCGAATCAAAACCGACCTGCTCAGATATTTCATCAACCAGAGGGTGACGATGGCGATCATGGCGATATGCTGGCCGGAGATGACCAGAATATGAAAGGTGCCTCCGACCCGGAACGTTTCTGCCGTGTCGCGCGAGAGGAAGTAATGATTGCCGAAGAGCGCGGCGGCGAGGATGCCTGATGTCGGCTGCCTGAAATTTCTCAAGATAAGGGCGATGGCGCGGGCTCGTACATCATAAAGTTTCGATAAGACCCGGCTCCCGCCACTTCCCTTCGATCGTTCGATGAGCAGTGGGCTTTTGACCCATCCCGTCGCATCATAACCACGATATTCGAGCAATTCGTCGAAATCCGGCGCGCCGGGATTCCGATAACCATGCCGATTGCTCAAATGTCCCAGCAAGCGCACCTCTGTTCCATAATCAAGTTCCAGTGAATCGTACTCGAGCCGCGATTCGTGATCGTTGAAGGGGACGACCATTTGAACGATCCCTTGCGCCTTCCGCTCTCGCCCCAACGTCGCGACTCTTTCGACCGCAATGCTCAGATAGATCCGATCCGGAGCCAGTTCAGGCGCCGCATCCAATCGTCCCAGGACCTCGATCGGCTCATCAACCTTCAGTTCACCTCGATCAAACATCTTTCGCACGCGATCTCTTCCGGCGCTCGCTTCATTGATCCGCCACAATGTGCCCGCGGCAGACAAACAACCCAGCAGCAAAAGGGCGGCAACCACCGATTTACCTCGGTTCATCCACAGTGCCGCTGAAGCCGCCAACCAGGAGGCCGTGAAGAAAAAGAGCCACACGCGAACAGAGAGATGACCTCTCGCCGCGAGCAGCAAGCCGCAGATGAATGAAATTGCCACGAAAAGTAGCGGCTGTTGAAAGATGCTTAGCCGCGCAAAGCTCAGTCTTCTGGGCATAGTAATGCCAGCCGCTAAGTGTTGGATGTCAGGCGGAGATCCCGGACGCTGGATCAAATCGGCAGAGCGCAGATCATTCCGGCGCCTCTGGTCTGAAACCTGCATCCGGCGTCTAACATCAGGTTCTTTGATTTCCGGGGATCGGGGTGGCCGAGTCGCGAGTTGCGAGTTCCCCTAATTTATTTGGCACTCCTCATTTGGACTACCGTTTCGACATGAAAAGTCTGTGGAAACATATCAAGCGCAGTGATCGAATCGATCCGATAATCGTAGTCGAGCAGCATTCGCAGATCCCGCGCGAGCGTTGCCGGATCGCAAGAGACATAGGTCAGCGCCAAAGGCGCAAGCGCAACCAGCCGCTCAATGACCTGTAAGCCGGCGCCGGCGCGCGGCGGATCGAGCAGCGCCAGATCAGGCCTGGGCACTTCCGATGATTTGTACTTCAACCAGGCTTCGACGGAGATCGGTTCATAACGAACATTGTTGAGGCCGTTCGCGCGGACATTCTCGATGCCGTGATTGGCGGCCGCGCGATTTCCTTCGACCGCGCAAACCTGTTCGAAAGTTCGAGCCAGTTGCATACTGAAAAGACCGACTCCGGCATAGAGATCGACGGCGAATTGACCGCGCGCATCGCCGATCGCGACACGCAACAACTCTTCGACCAACAGCCGATTGCCCTGAAAAAAAGAGCGCACGCCGAACCCGTAATTCATTCCGGCGATCTTTTGATACGCCGTGCCGAGCGCATCCGTTTCATCACTGCGCCCATTTTCACCGGTCGCGGGAGTAACAATGACCTCATCGTCACCAACGGTCAGATGGACTCGCGTCGCATCGTTCGGGATCAGTGATGGTTCGGCGTGGAGGCGTTGTAACTCACGATTCGCGGCGGGCAAGAGAATCGGGCAGTCCGAAACATCGCAGACCTCCTGCGTTCCGGGACGAAAGTACCCGATGCTCAACTCGCCCTCTTCCTTGCGTGCAACCTTGATCTCGGCACGCGAGCGATAGCCGAACTCCGACGCCGCACGAACCTCGATCTCATCATCCCATTCGATGTTGCCGATGCGCCGCAGCGATTCACGGATGAAAGCGGCCTTGGCTTCAAGTTGCACATGGTAATCGAGATGTTGCAACTGGCAGCCGCCGCAAATCCCAAATTTGGCACATGGCGGCTCACGGCGAGCCACCGCCGGCGAGAGGACCTCTTCGATCACCGCTCGCGCATAATTCCGTTCAACCTCGGTAATTCGCACGCGTAAAAGATCGCCCGCCGCGGCGAAAGGCACAAAAACGGCCTGCGTCCCAATGCGCGCCAGTCCATCGCCCCCATAGACCAGCTTCTCGATCGTCACCTCGTGAATTTCGCCGACCTCCACAGATTGCGGGTGGCGATTCGCGGATGGCGAATTGCAACTTTGCCAATCGGATTGTCTTACTTCTTTCTCCATCACTATTTCTCTCAGGGCGGCTTATTCGGTGAAGATCCCGCCCTTGGCAATGACCGCAAGCTCAGAGATAGAACAAACTCAAGCGGGGGACGTGGTACTGTTCACGCAAACGGCGCGCGATGAAATTATCGAGCGTTTGTTGATAGACCTGCTGTTCCATACTGTGCCGGTATGCCTGTAACTGCTGGTTGCCTTCCTTTCGTAACTGCTCAAGCTGCTCCCCGCTCAAATTCTCTTTCAATCCATCGAGAATAACCTCTTCGACCATGGTCAGATCGACTTCTAGAGTCTCGGGCGAAAGCTGGCTCGCCGTGTAAAGATCGTTGATGATCTGGTCGAGACGCATCACTGTGCGCGCGAAAGTTTCGCACAACCCCGCAGCGGATGAGTGCTTGACGCTCAGGCTCTGAAGCGTTTCACGATGCTCGGTCAAATAGTTGATAATCGCTTCAGCGTGGTACGGTGAATTATTTTCGTCCTGCCCGTTCCGCTCTCTCTTTTCATTCGATTCGCTGTTCTTCGTTTGCCGGCCATCATTGCTGCCGACGCGCGATTCGCAATATTCAAGGAACACCGCTTCGACCTCCTGCTGGCAATAGAAGAGCGAGTTGACCCGGCGGCCACGATGCGCGCGCTGGTCGTATGAGTCGAATGAAATATTGATTCCACGTAAGACGATATGGAGGGGCACGCCGCGTTGCTTCCAGGTCTCCATCAATGACCAATCGAGCGGCGAAACCAGAAGGTGACTGCCACGGCGCTTGACGAACTCTTCCTCAATTTCAGTAAAGTAATCGAAGTAATTCATTCGGAGTAGGGGGAGCCAGAATTATTCGCATTCGTAGATGCAATGTTTCTTCTTCAGGGATAGTGACATCTTACTCATGCTTGATTAGCTCTTCAACTAAAAAGAGTCAGGTGTGTCGAGTCATTGCCTGAAGATCGGATTCGGAGCTGAGAACTTTTCTCACTTCGCCGGCGAGAATTTTTTTCACGCGGCCCTCGGCGGTGATCACACACAACGCTCCCGTCTCGGTCAAACCGGCGGTCTCGCCGGCAAGCTCTTGATCGTCGAGTGTGACAATGACCTTTTTGCCTCTCGCGTAGCTCGAAAGTTCCTGCCAGCGATCGATCATCATTTGCACCTCGTCCCGTTTCCATCGTTCATACCATTCGCCGAGGCGCTCAAGCAATTGATCGCGAAATTCGTCAACAATGACCGGCGTACCTGTTTCAATCACGAATGAAGTCGCGGTCCGGCTCAATTCGGCGGGAAAAGACCGATGATTGAGATTGACGCCGATGCCGAGAATAACGCGATGCGTCATGGCGCCGACGCTCGCCCCTTCAACCAGGATCCCGCAGATTTTACGCTCGTTCACCAACACATCGTTGGGCCATTTGATGTCAACGCCGGCGACGCGGCGAGCGATCAAGACTTCGGCCACGGCGATCCCGGCGATCAAGCTGAAGAGAGGGATTTTTGATGAAGATTGCGGGCAGAGTAAAACTGAGAGGTATAAGCCATCCCCCGGAGCTGAATGCCATTTGCGCTCGCGCCGCCCTCTCCCCGCAGTCTGCTCATGAGCGACGATGCAGGTGAACTCCGGTGCATCGAGCAGCGTTTTGAGATGATCATTCGTCGAGGTGATCGAGGTGAACTGATGGATGACGAAATTGCGGATGCGCGAATCAGGTGATTCCTTTTCTTTCTCCATGATCGTCTTGTGAAAACTGGTCTCTCGATTGGCCAATCCGCAATTTCAAAACTTTCAGGCCGGCTTGATTTTGAAGCTGATATCCACCGCCGGCGCCGAATGCGTGAGCGCGCCAATGGAGATCATATCAATCCCCGTCTGCGCATAATCTCGGACATTATTGAGATTTATTCCCCCGGAAGCTTCAGTCAGCGTGCGCCGATCATTCGGCTCCTGCCTTTCGACGATCTCGACTGCCTGTCTGACCAGCTCCGGCGACATGTTGTCGAGCAACAGAATATCGGCCTTTGCGGCGAGCGCCTCTCTGACCTGGCCGAGCGTAGCAACCTCGACCTCGATCTTGTGCAGGTGACCGGCGCTCTCGCGGGCGCGACGGACTGCTTCAGCGATGCTCCCGGCCATCGCCAGATGGTTGTCCTTGATCAGTACTCCATCATCAAGGCCGAGCCGGTGATTGTGTCCTCCACCGACCGTCACCGCATACTTTTCAAGCATCCGAAGTCCCGGAGTCGTCTTCCTGGTATCGATGATTTTGACGCCCGTCCCGGCGACCGCATCAACGTACTGACGAGTGATCGTGGCGATTCCGGAGAGGCGCTGTAAAAAGTTGAGCGCCACCCGTTCGGCCGCCAATAAGACCTGTGCATCACCCATGGTGCGTGCGAAGATTTTTCCCTCCTTTATCTCCTCGCCGTCACCGACCGCCGATTCGATCTGCAAGTACGGGTCGAATGAGGTAAAGACGGCGTCTGCAACTTCAAGGCCGGCCAGGATCAGGTCCTTTTTAGCGATGAAGCTGCCACGCGCCTTGACTCCGGTGCGCACAATCCCCCGCGTGGTGATGTCACCACGCCCGAGGTCTTCATTCAATGCGGCGTTCACTACTTCATAAACCAATTCGAGATCAAGTGGATTAATCATAATGATTGCGGACGGCAGCTTGCAGATCGTGGATCACCGTGCGCGATCCGCCAATCCGCAACCCGCCGGCTAAAGAGCTTCGATCATTGAGCGCAACTTGGCGATTTGATCCATCAATTCCGCGGATCGGTCGCGCGTCACGGCCACCACATCCGGGGCGGCACGGTTGATGAAATCTTGATTGGCCAGACGATTCTCCAAGCCTTCCCGTTCGCCGACGATCTTGCCCAGCTCTTTTTCGAGCCGCGCCCGCTCTTTGTCGAAATCGATCAGGCCTTCGAGCGAGACCGCAATCACGGCGCCGCTGATGACCGCCCGCGCGGAACCACGTTGTTCCGACGGCTGATCCGCTAGTTCAAGCTCCTCAATTCGCGCCAAGCGTCTGATGTGATCATCCATGCGCTTGATCACATCGCGCGCGGCATCGTCTGCCGGAACGATCTGCGCGCGCAACGGCACGGACGGCGCGATGTTGAACGTCGAACGAATGTTACGCAACTTGGTGACGATTTCAATGACCAGATTCATCTCGCGTTCGGCGCGCCCGTCGAGTTGCGCTGAATTGTGCGAGACGAATTCGGCCATGCAGATCGTCTCTCCTTTGTGCGGCAGTTTTTGCCACAACTCTTCGGTGATATACGGCATAATCGGATGCAAAAGCCGCAAACTACGCTCAAGGACATAGATGATGCGTCGTTTGACCGATCTGCTCTGCGGCGTCGGCTCTTTGGCCGTCACATATGGTTTCGATAATTCGATATACCAGTCACAGAAATCATCCCAGAAGAAATGATAGAGGGTCGCCGCCGCCTCATGAAAACGAAATTCGCCGAGCGCGCTGTGGACTTCAAGCGCGACGCGATTGAGGCGGCTCAGAATCCATAAGTCGGCCAGTTCCGGCGGCGCCAGTTGCGTCTCCCAATCGATCGGTTCCCCGCTCTTCAGCACGTCATCGCAGTTGAGCAAGACGAAGCGCGCCGCATTCCAAATCTTGTTGGCGAAATTCCGCGCCGATTCCAGCTTCGATTCCTGGGGCGTGAGAGTAATTCCTGCGGTCGATGCCGCGGTCAACATAAACCGCGCGGCATCGGTGCCATATTTATTGAAGACCTCCAGCGGATCAACCACATTCCCCTTAGTCTTCGACATCTTCTGCCCTTCGGGATCGAGCACCAGGGCGTTGATATAGACGGTGCGGAACGGCACATCACCCATGAACTTCAACCCCATCATCATCATTCGCGCGACCCAAAAGAAGATGATGTCGGCGGCCGTGATCAGGACGGAAGTCGGATAGAACTTCTTGAGGTCTTCAGTCTGCTCCGGCCAACCGAGGGTCGAGAACGGCCAGAGTTGCGATGAAAACCATGTATCAAGCACGTCCTCTTCTTCGCGCAACTCGACATCTGAATTGATGCCGCGTGCCGCCAGACGGTCGCGAGCTTCTTTCTCATGACGCGCCACAACGATTTCACCATCGGGCGTGTACCAGGCCGGAATGCGATGGCCCCACCACAGCTGGCGCGAAATGCACCAATCCTGGATATTCTCCAACCAGTTGAAATAGATCTTCGCCATGTTCTCGGGCACGAATTTGGTGCGTCCGGCGCGCACAGCATCCAGCGCCGGCTCGGCCAGCGTCTTCATCCGCATAAACCACTGCGTCGAAATCAACGGTTCGACGACGGTCCCGCTGCGTTGACAGTGCCCGACGTTGTGCGTGTAATCCTCGATTTTGAGAACCAGGCCCAACGCTTCGAGGTCGGCCACCACCGCCTTCCGCGCCTCGTAGCGATCCAACCCGCGATATTTTTCCGGCGAAGCGTCGGTCATCTTCGCGTCTTTGCCGATGACCTGAACAAATTCCAGGTGATGCCGTTTGCCCATGGCAAAGTCGTTCGGATCGTGCGCGGGAGTGACCTTGACGAACCCCGTGCCGAACTCCCTCTCAACCACCTCATCTTGAATGAACGGCAATTGACGGCCGACGAGCGGAAGAATCGCCTGCTTGCCGCCAACGCTCGCATAACGGCCACCCTCTTCCAGATCGTGGGGATTTAATGCGATCGCCGTATCGCCGAGCATGGTCTCGGGACGAGTTGTCGCGACCACAACAAAATCGCCGGCGGGCGTGCTAAGCAACCCGGTCTTGTGCTCTCCCTGATTCGCCTCATAAGCCGCGGCCAGCCCTTCAATCGAATTGGTCACCTGGCGCCCAATCGGATAGGCGATGTAGTAGAGTTTGCCGCGCACCGGCTTCATCTCAACTTCCAGATCCGAGATTGCCGTTTGCAGTCCGGGTGACCAGTTGATTAAGTATTCGCCACGATAGATCAAGCCCTCATCATATAACCGCACGAAGACTTCTTTCACCGCATTCGATAGACCTTCGTCCATCGTGAAGCGTTCGCGCGACCAATCCACTGAATCACCCAGGATCCTCATCTGTTTGAGAATGGCGCTTCCCGATTGCGCTTTCCATTCCCAGACGCGTTTGACGAATTTCTCGCGGCCGAGATCTTTCCGTTTGAGGCCTTCACCGGCCAGTTGACGCTCGACCACCATCTGAGTCGCGATCCCGGCGTGATCCGTGCCCGGCAGCCACAATACTCGGTCGCCATTCATCCGCCGCCACCGCGCAAGGACGTCTTGCAGCGTATGGTTCAGCGCATGGCCCATGTGCAAATATCCGGTGACGTTCGGCGGCGGGATGACCATCGAGAAGACACGTGCCTTCGGATCAGGATTCGATTCAGGCGCAAAGAATTGATGGCTCTCCCAGAATGGATACCATCGCTCTTCGATTTCATTTGGTTCGTATGCTTTTGGAATTTCCATAATTCAATTGTTTACACTAAAGGTCCGGAGCGTCAGGTTCAACCTTGGAGTATCGCCAAACTATTGAAAAATGACAACCAACAATAGAAAACTTTCTGCGTCGACAGCAGTTGTCGAATGAGAATATCAGCCGGAGCGGCCCGCAATCATGGAAAACCCCCATGAAATTTTCATTCGCCCTGACCCTCGCGTGCCTGTCCTTCACAAAATTTGTTTTGAAAAGTGGTTCTCTCTTCTCCCTCATGGCCGATCTGGCTGCTCTGCCGGGAGACACAGAATAAGGTCATCTCGCCTCATCGCAAAATTCGTGAACTTGAGATTATGAGCCAATCATAACCAAATTCTTTGCTTCACTCTTTGCTTCTTCAAAGCCGGCTGATCACCATCTTATCGGGAACGTGCCGCTTTGCTCTTGCTGCCGGATAGTCTATTCTTTAATGTTAAGGTTGAGCAGTTCACAAAATCAGTTACGATACCTCTCAACATGAAGATTGTGCGTCGTGAGGGTATCAAGAGAGGTGAAAATAATCGAAATAAAGGAACAAATAGGTTAATCTTGAGTGTAAACCATCGCCCACTCTATTATTTCAGTTATTTTCAGAGATCTTCACCTGGTCGAATATATAGATTCGAGTATTATCGATAACTTTTTCTAGATTATACATGAGGCAGAGTATTAATTTCGGTAACCACTTTAAGATAGATACCGCTGATCTACTCTCCTCCATGTTTCTCTTGTTCCTACCTGCCATCTTCTTCTGGCGCGAAACTCTCGGGTTAAGTACGCTGGGAGATGCGGATGTTGCTTTCTGGTTCTTCCCGATCTGGACCCTGGCGGCAGAGCAGGTTCAGAGTGGACATCTTCCATTATGGAACCCCCAGCTCTACAGTGGGACGGCGCTCTTTGCCGAGTGGCAGCCCGGATTACTTGATCCGTTCAATTGGATTCATTTGCTCGGACCGACGTCACGGACGCTGACCATCGCTCAGGAAGCGACCTTCAGCGTCGCGTTACTCGGTACATTCGGTTTCGCGCGCCGCCTGGGAATGAAGCGGCGAGCGAGCATCGTCTCAGCCGTCATCTATGCTTTGAGCGGTTACGCCGTAGCGAGGACGATCTATCCAGGACTGTTTCATATTCATGCGCTCATGCCCCTCGTCCTCTTGTCGATCGAGCGCCTATCTCAAATGGGACGCTGGCGGGATGTCATCTTGGGCGGGCTCTTTGTTGCCTGGCAGATTCTCGCGGCGCATCCCCAGCCGTTCGTCTACTCATCGTTGCTGGCGGGCGCCTATATCCTCTTCAGATTTTCAGTGGCGGAGCGGCCGATCACAGATGGTGAAAGAAAGAGTTTGGTCACATTCTCAAATCTACGACCGGTATTCCACAATCAATGGCTTCGCAATCGTCTTCGTTTTCTTCTCCAATGCACGATGATGTTTATCATCGGCGCAGCTCTGACGGCGGTGCAGGTCATGCCCGCCTGGGAAGTTGCCGGCCAATCAGTACGCCAGCAAGTACCATTTGAGTTTTTCACCTGGCACTCGCTTCACCCAATCACCTTGCTGACGATGATCTTTCCATTTTTCCACGGTCAGGGAAAGGCCATCTACCATCTGCCATACTGGGGCGCCTATTGGCACCATAATGAAGCGCAAATTTATTTGGGAGTACTCGCCATCTCCTTAGCGACAGCGGCCGCTTTGTGCTTATGGCGCGGACGTTCAGGATCCGTTCTGTTTTGGAGCATCGTCGCGGTCGGCGCCGTCGCCCTTACGCTTGGAAAGTATCTGTGGCCGCTGGCCCAGCTCTTCTATCGGATCCCGTTACTCAATCAATTCCGCAGCCCGAACCGTCACTGGATGGAGGTTGCGATGGCCGTCGCAGTCCTGGCCGGATACGCAGTCGATCAAATCTTGCGCGGCGGAGAGCGGGCTCTCGCCCGTGTCGCACAGGTGGTGGCACTGATCTTGACGCTGCTCAGCGCCGGAGTAGGAACATTTATTCTTTGGCGCCGGCACCAGGCAGAAGCGATCATTCGATCGCTTCCCGACATGAGTTTCCTGCCGCCAGGCTTTCTACAGCTGGCGGGACCGGAATTTTTTCTCCCGCTAATTTCATCGACTCTCCTGTTAGTTGCGCTCATGATCTTCCTCCGGACCGGACGCCGCGACCGATGGTCTTTCTTACTTCTCGCTCTCTTGATCATCGATTTCAATCTCTATGCGAGCTTTGCTCCGATCAGCAATCCGGCCAAGTTCGAATCGCTGATTGGCCAATCGATGCCGCCGGAACTGATCGCTAAACAGAACGAGCGCCAACCGATTCGCTACCACCTCATGCTCAATCCGACAGAGAGTTCTTTCAGTCCGTTCTGGTTTTATGGTAATGAGATGGTAACGGGCTATGACCCATTGCTCAGTCTGCGTTATCGCACCTTCAGCGGCATTAACGAGGCCGGCCGCAGTACTCTTCCGACCTTACTCGATGCGCAAGATCGAACGCTCGATCTGCTCAATGTTAACTTTGTCCTCATCCCCGAATCGATGTTCAATTCTCCAGCTCTTGATGAAAGCTCCATTGAGTATGGCGGGATCACTTTTGCCAACGATCATTCCTCAGAGGTTGAACTGCGATCCGGACAGCGTGCCGACTTTGCGGCTGATGAGGCGGTCTATGACACGCTGGCCATTGTCTCGACCCTGACAAATTCCGGAGCGCTCGCCGACGGCGCGGAGGTCGCCAAGATCACCGTCGGTTGCGGATCAGGTGAACGAATGACGACCGCGCTGCGTGCCGGTCACGATACAGCCGAATGGGCCTACGACCGCTCCGACGTGCGCCCGTACATCAATCATTCGCGCGCACCATTGGCCGCCAGTCGTCCAGGGGATGAGGCCGGGAGTTTTCAGGCTCATTCCTATTTGGCGCGCCTCAGTTTGCCCGCGAGCGTGGCGCGCTGCGGCAAGGCGCGTTTTATCCAGACGACATCCGAAGCGGAGGGCAATGTGACCGTCGGGATCCACCACATTGCGCTCTACGATTCCGTTTCGGGCCATTCCACGCCCGCGGTAAAAACAATCAGCGGCAGCCTCAGGGATAACACACGATGGCGCGAAATTTCGGTGAAAAATCCGGATATTGGCTATCGCGGATTACGCGTTTACGAAAACCTCAAAGCGCTGCCGCGCATCTGGACAGTAGATCATGCCGAACCGCGATCCGATCAAGAACAGCTGCAGTTGATTCGCGGCGAGCCAATCGAACCACACGCCCCGGCCTTCGATCCGCTGGAATCCGCCCTGATCAGTCCCGCGGATGCAGCAAAACTTGACCCGAATTTGCTAAACTCACCGGACAAGCCAGAGAAGCCAGAGAAGGCTGACGAACAAATGGGCTCTGATGAACGTAGCACCATCGTCAGGATTGTGAAGCGTGAGCCGGCCAAAATGATAATTACTGCAGATACCACCAAGCCATCATTGCTAGTGATGAGCGAGGTGAGCTTCCCCGGTTGGCATGCCACTGTTGACGGCCGTGAAATTGAATTGCTGCGGATTAACTATCTCCTCCGCGGCCTCAGTTTGGCATCGGGAAAACATCAGATCGAGATCTATTACCAACCTCGATCTTTGATGATCGGCGCAGTTATCTCGGCGACCACTGTATTTTTCCTACTTGTATTAGTTCTTCTTGGAAGATATAAACAAAGACTGACCTGAATAAGGTATTGAGACTGGTGGTACCTCAACCTTCCGACCCTGATTATTTTATTATTTAGTTACTCCTGGTGAAACGAAGTTAAAGATTTCATAGATTAGTCAATGGGGATGTGGGTAAAGGAGTAGTTTGGCAAGCCTTTCTTGTTGAATGCTAGAGAGAGAGAACTATGTCCGCAGATCAAAATTTATGAAACAATTTCTCCTATTATTTATTCTCGGTATTTTAGTAGTTGCAGATTCAAATCGCCGAATCGTCAGCAATAGTAGTCAAAATCCGATCGTTCCACCACCGCCGACCTCTCGCGCGGACCGTTTTGGTATCTATAATTGGAATGTCAGCGACCTGGTCTTTCCCGAGGACGGTTCGATCGACCGTTTAAATTGGGCGGCCAATAAAGTCGGCGAGATGGGAACTCGCACGATTCGCGTGGCAATGTCGCCGCGCAATGATTACAAGCTCGACATGCCCAAGAATGCCTCGTTGGCAGAGATCGCGCGGCATTCTGCATATGACAAGCTTTTCCGAGATCCACGATTTCAAACCTATATGTTGACGGCATACTCGGTCGGCTCGGTGGCCAGCGACTGGAGCGATGGTTATACGCAAGCCGAATACAACGCCGAACGGGACGAGATTAAAAACTTGAGTGAGTATCTGCTCAGCAATCCGGCATACGCCAACAAGACGTTCATTATCTTCAACTGGGAAGGTGACAATGCAATGTACTACAACTCGAACAAACGAGTTGTCTGGGACTATTTTACCAGTTGGATTCGCGCGCGCATCGAGGGCGTAAATCTGGCAAAACAAAAATATGCAGCGAGCAGTGTCCACCTCTATTCAGGGCTTGAGTTCAACGCGGTCAATAGTCTGAAGACGGGGCAGCCATGCGGGACGATGGTCGGTGATCCGATTCGCAACGATCCGCTGCAGAACCGGTGCGTCATCGATTATGTTGCGCCGCAGGTCGAAGCCGACTACTACTCCTACTCATCGTGGCAGAGCATTGGTGAAAAAAATACCGATCCAAATGCCGACCTCAAACGCATCTACAAAGACGCTCTCAGCTTCGCATTGGCGAAGGTGAAAGCGGCGAGGCCTGATGTCACCGAGCATAACTTCATCGTCGGCGAGTACGGGTTCGAACGATCACGATACGGCGAGTGCTATGCAGCCAATAACCTCAATGAAGCATTCGAGGCATTCGACGGGCCTGACGGATTTCACGTCTCTTATGCAATCTTCTGGCAGATCATCGATCATCCGAAAATCTACGGGGCGCTTGAAGAGCATTATGGACTCTTCCGCGTGCGCGATGGCGAATTGAAACCGACGCTCCTCAGCGAAACCTTTCAAAAACGGATCGCCGGGCAGCAGGTTTCCCCCCAGGTTGGATGTCCACGCATTCGTCGTCCTCCTGAACCCTGGGGCATTCTCACTCATGATGGTTCGACGGATTTCAAACTGAATCCGGATTCGACCTTCTCGGCCTACGTGCCGAACTGTTGTCAAAACCCTGTTTCGCCTTTTTCGGCTTCGGGCAATCAAGTGCACTTTGGTCAAGGCGCGAAATCTTTCGAGATCCGAGGCGACAACGCCGCTCTCTGGTACGAATCGCCGACACAGATCAATTTCTCGATTCCGCCCGCGCGGCGACCCGGTCCGGGGTGGATTTATATCACGGACGCACGCGGCTACGAGTCAAATGCGCAATATATTCATCTGTCCTGCGCCGATTGCCCGCAAATAAAGGACTCTTGTGGGATTCTCGAAGAGACTTACCTGACGGCAAGAATCGAGCCCAACGACACGATCTCGATCTTCGGCAGCCGGTTTTCGCCATCCGGCAATTCGGTCGTCATTGAACAGTTGGAATCGCAGCACAAGACGAACAGCATCACCTTGACGGGCAAGGATCTTGTGTTCGAATCTTCCTCGCACATCGTTCTGAAACTGCCGCCCGGCCTTAACCTGGATTACGGCACGATCCTCTATGTGATCGATCAGCAAGGGCGCGAGTCGAGTGAAGCTCCTCTCTCGATTGCGCCTCCCTGTCAGCAGTGCGGACCGCGATTGCATCCGTGCCAGGGAATCATCAACGAGGCTGGAGGATTCTTTGCGGGAGCGCCGGCGGCGGTCGTCGGACGATTCCCCACGACCGGGAACAAAGTGGTCGTTGAACAAGTCGATCAGCAGAATCGCGTTTATCAATACAATCTGGCGGAGGGGTCGCCCCAATGGAACGAAAGCGACAAAAGACTCCAATTCACCCTGCCGATCACGCTCTTCGCCGGACGGGCATTGATCTATGCTGTCGATGCGCAGGGGATCGAATCACGCGCGCAAGAGATAGTCATCTCACCGACACCGATCATGACGGTTTCGGCGGCGAGCTATCGCGGCCCATCTCTCGCCCCTGAATCGATCGTTACTGCGTTCGGGACCGCCATGGCCACCACCACTCAACCCGCCAATACGACCCCATTGCCGACCGAGATCGCCGGCACACGAGTCATCGTCAGAGACAGCACGGGTACCGAGCGCAACGCTCCACTCTTCTTTATCTCTCCCACCCAGGTCAATTATCAGATTCCACAGGGGACCGCGGATGGCAACCTCACGATCACGCTGATTAACGGCTATGGTTCTTCGACCAACGGCTCCGCGCAGATCGTCAAGGTCGCGCCGGGAGTCTTTAGCGCAAACTCCAACGGTAAGGGTGTCGCCGCCGCCGTGACGTTGCGGTCACAAGGCGCTCATGAACCAATATATGAGGCCGTGGCGACATACGACGAGGCGCGCAAACAATTCATTCCAATTCCGATCGACCTCAGTAACTCGGAGCAAGAGGTCTATTTGATCTTATTTGGAACCGGCATTCGCTCGCGCACCGCTCAATCCGCGGTGACGGCAAGGGTCGGAGGAATGAATGCCGCGGTGAGCTTTGCGGATGCTCACCCAAGTCTCATCGGCGTCGATCAAATCAACGTCCGATTATCACACGAACTGGCGAATCGCGGCGAAGTCGATGTTTCGATCAATGTTGACGGCATGGAGACCAATACCGTCAAAATAAACATTAAATAAGGGTAAGAGTAAAGGGATGAGGAACGTGGGCATCCCCCACTAAAACGCGTCCTCGCGTTTAGTGGGGGAGAACGTCAAATTTCGTCCAATTCGAGTAATGAGTCGGGATCGTGGTAGGTTGCTTTTTGGGTTGTCGGTTGTTGTTTGAGGATCTCGATAATCTGGGGCGCAATGCGATGGGCCAATTCCTGGCCGAGCGATTCCGGCAATCTCTCGATGACCTGAGCCACCACCCGCTCGACAATCTCATCAACGATCTGTTGCGGCAAAGTGAAGGAGAGGTTTTGTGAGCTATCGTCTGACCTGGCCGTGACACTCTGACCTTCATCGACCGTCATCACGCGCGCTCTTGACTCCCCAACTTCGGGCGTGCCCCTTCTAGTCACAGGTTCCGACCAGACGTCAACCAGCACATCATCCAATTCGAGCACATGATCCGAATCATCGTCGAAGCCGCTTTGCGGAGCAAAGATCTTTCTGCTGATCGTGCCGACACTCGAATTTTCACCGATCACAAACTGCGCCGATTCGATCAACGCGGCTTCCGATTGCTTGGGGGACGAGATCGTCCTGGCGTCTTCTTCCGAGAGAAGCAAATCCTCGGACTCCAGGGAAAGTTCGTCATCAAGGTCAAACGATGGTGAATCGGTTTCAGGTCCGGTCAGTTCTAGAATGCTCGCAGATTCTTGCTTGCTTTCACCGTTTGCCAATCCCCCGTCGAGTCGTCCGGTCATCCCGACCACCCTCGTCCCCGGTTCAATCAGGTTCTTCACCGTCGAAATCAGCGTGCGAATGGATTGAAAGGGCTTGGTAAGAAAGTGATCGGCGCCGATACTGCGGGCTTTCTCTTCATCAAACGGCTCGAAGGCGGGGACGAGCAAGATGACGGGGATGTGCTTCAAATGCGGATTGCTTTTAACGAATTCACAGATCTCGTATCCGTTTTTACCCGGAATCGAGACATCGGCCATCACCAATGCGGGTCTGAGGTATTGCAACCGGCTGATGGCTTCATCTCCGTTGTTCACCGTCAAGACATCAACGCCTTCATCTGAAAAAGTTAGCGTAATGATCTTCTGAACTGTTACGCTGTCGTCGGCGAGCAGGATTTTATAACTCACAAGAACCTCCCTCAAGCAAGCCTGTGATGATCTGCGTATCAACAACTCAAATTGATGTTAAACTTTTGCTGAGAAAACGAAAAGGAGAGACCGTGGGCAATGGCTGTCGTGGCAGTTGCGCAGTCTCTCCTACTCTGCGATCTTTCAGGGCTTATTCTCTCGGCCAGTGCCATCTCTCTCAGCGAAAGATGCCTTTGAGAATGCCCTTTTTCTTCTTTGAATCCTTTTCTTTCTTGCCATTAGCGTCTTTCTTTTCATTGCTTGGTTTCGCATCTCCATTGGTCGATTCGGACGCTGGGGCTTGGGCATCGCCATTAGTGTTCGGTGTGGTCGCCGAGGGTGCGGCAGCGCCGGTCGGGGCGCTGGAAGTTTGGGTCGCGGCTGGATCGGTGCTGACCTTAGTGCTGGCACGAATCGTCTTTGTCCCACCGGCGCCGCTGGCCTCATTCGGCTTCATCGCATCCTTGACATCTTCCTTTTCAGTACCTTCTCGACTCAGCAAGACGCCTTCTTTAGAGATATCCAGACCGTTATAACCGAGAATCAAGGAGAACTTTCCGACGAAACTCGGGCGTTCCGGCGCTGGATTGTTGTTGCTCGGCGCGGGGATGGGCTTGCCGAGTTTCTCCAAATAATCCTTGCCCTTCTTGGAAAATTCGCTGTTCGGATAATCGCGGACGAGGCGCGTAAAATAGTCCGAAGCCTCTTCCGGCTGCTCCTGCTCGATCATCGCAACACCGAGCAAGTATAATGACTCATCATAATAACTAAAGAACGGGTACTGAGCGACGATGTCACGCAGACGGCTCTCGCCGGCCTTATAGGCCTGACGATTTTCAATATAGAAACGCGCGATGTCTAGTTCGTGCAATCCAAGGACTTGCTGGACGTCCCGCAGATCACGTTCGATCACCGGTTTGAGCGCCGAATTTTGACAGCTTTGCGCTGCCGCTTTCAACTGAAATTCGGCCTGTTTGGCCTTCGACGCATCACGATTGTAGGCTCCCATCTGTCTCATCAAAGAGAGCGCGATCTGATGCTTGACATTGCAAATCTTGGGGTGCGTTGGAAAATACTGCGCGAAATCTTTGTAACCGCCGATTGCCTGTTCAAGGTTACTCGTTCCGCCTTCGAGATAGAAAGAATCCGCGATCGCCAGCTTAGCCAAGGGTAGATATTCGCTGTCGGGATAGGTCGTGATCACGACATTGTAGAGCAGACGCGCTTCATCGAAACGGCCTTTTTTGGCCTTCTTTGTTGCGTCTTCATAAAGTTCCTTGTCGCGCCCGAGAGCTGATGCGTTCTCGTTTTTTACTTTATCCTTTTCTCCGCAGCCGGCAAGTGCGAACAACGACACTGCCATTAACGAATATGCCAGGAATCTTGTCCTCATGATGATAACTCCTTATCAGGCCTGGGACACGAACAGCCAGCTAGCCCATTTGTAGTCAATAACTTTTTGTCAATCCCTGCGCACGAGGCTGCGCGCACTCCCAGGATTTTTTCATAGTTTCACAGCGCCGGAAGTAACGACACAAATGAATCTTCTCAAGACTATGACGCAAGAGGTCGCGGCGCGCCACCGGTTCAGATCGATACCTTCCCGAGCGCCGAGAGAGAGGCCGCGCGGCTCAATTCGCGCAGCGCTTCACCCGGATCTGGCTTGCCAAAGATGGCCGAACCGGCGACGAGGATCTCGGCGCCGGCGCTCACTACTTGGGCCGCATTCTCCGGCCCAATCCCACCGTCGATCTCGATTCGCACCTGCACTCCCCGCAGGCGAATCATCTGACGCAACCGACTCAATTTGTCGAGCGATGATTGAATGAATTTTTGCCCGCCGAATCCCGGATTGACCGACATCAGCAGCACGTAATCAACATCGTGGAGAACTTCTTCAATCGCGGCCAGAGGCGTTGCTGGATTGAGAACGACGCCCGCCTCACATCCTGCCTGGCGAATATAATTTAATGTCCGGTTCAGATGATAGGTCGCTTCAGGATGAACCGAGATCATATTCGCCCCGGCTTTGGCAAAGTTGGCGATGAAGTTATCAGGATTTTCAATCATCAAATGCGCGTCTATCGGTAATTTCGTGGCCTTTCGCACCCATTCGACGATGAACGGCCCAATCGTCAAATTGGGAACGAAATGACCGTCCATGACATCAACATGAATATAACCGGCGCCGGCCTGCTCGACGGCCGCAATCTGCTCGCCCAGTCGAGTGAAATCTGCCGATAGAATCGAAGGCGCTATTTCAATCATTTCAACTACTCTTACTTTCAACTACTCTTGCTTAGAAAAACTCTGATTTGCGAGCAGCGCTCAAATATATGATTAATTCAACGACTCTGCTGTCTCACATCTTTCGAACGCAGGGTTCGACCATTCTTGCCGACGAGCCTTAATTATCTTAGGGAGTAGGCGTTGGAGCACCGAGACTCAAACTCACACGCACCTGTTGGCCGGTCTTAACTGTCGTCCCCGATGCGGGTGATTGATCACTAATGGTATTGGCCGGGACCTTGTCACTATGAGTACGGCTAATCACCCTTATTCTTAATCCAACTTCGCCCAGTTCTTTCTCTGCGTCCACCTCTGATTTGCCGACCACATTTGGAACCTCGACGGTTCGCCCGCGGAGCGCAAAATACATGATCAGCAGGGAGCTCAACCCAAAGACGCCCGCCAACAGGGCCACTGTGAGCAGACGTTTCAGCACAATGCTCAAACCAAGTCTAGACGACAACAACCACCTCCACCACTGATCAATGGTTTGGAGTTTAACACCCCGTTGAAAGGCTTTCAACGCTTGTGAAGCGCGCCTCCACACTAAGGTCGAACTTGGATTAGAAGTTGAAAATTTCTCCGATCCGGCTCAGCGGCTCCAGCGACTACTCTTCATCGTGAATAGTTGTGAGTCTGATGATCTCAAATGAGCGCGGGCCGTTCGGAGTCTGCACTTTCACCTCATCCCCTTCTTCTTTATTGAGCAGACTCTTGCCGATCGGCGAAGAGGTCGAGATCAACCCCTGTTCGAAATCGGCTTCCTCAGGCGTCACGAGGCGATAGGTGACTTCGCCACCCCGCTCATTATCTCGCAGCAAGAGGGTCGAACCATATGAGGCCCGGTCACGTGGCAATTTGCTGATATCGATACTGGCGAGTTTGGCGATTTGCTGCTGCAACTGCCGCACCCGCGCGCGGACATAATCCTGGCGCTCACGCGCTGATTTGTATTCAGCATTCTCCGACAAATCACCGAGGGCGGCGGCTGTCCTCAACGCCCGCGGCAATTCGATATTCAGTTCGTACTCGAGAGCCTTTAGTTCAGCAAGAATTTTGTCTTTCCCAGTAATTTCTTTCGATTCACTCACTGTCTGTCATCCTTTCGGCAAGCTGCCAACATTTTTACTGATGGCACATCTTGACCGGTTAAGATCCTTATGCCACACAAGCATTGTCGGGTATTATTAATTATCATATAGAACAATAAAAATGCGACTGCCGCAAGCCCGTCATCCCCAGTAAAGGGTGTGGCAAGACTGCGGCAGACGCAAAAATCAGGCTATCATACTTCGTCATCCGCTTCAATCCATGAGTTCTTAGTAATAATTCTATGGACAAGGCGATTATTTCCCGTAATTAATAGGCGCGCGGCAGTATTTTGTTCTGATCCTCGATCAATCGGGTGGAACTTCATCCAACCGATTGGCGTAACCGTCTTTGATTTTAGAGAGATCAAATCGAGCAATCACAACGCCAGGAGGTCAAATCATGAGTTCAAAATCGATGACTGTTTTGTTGATCCTTGTCAGTTTAAGCGCTTGCTTGATCGTTGGCGGATGCCGGCATCGGCGCGGTGATGGGGCCTCGATGAAAGGGTCGAACAGAGCCGAAGCTAGTATCGCTCCGAGCAGTACCGACAAGAACGGCAACACCGCGACTGTTTCAATCGCGGATAAAGGGGGGGAAGGAATGGATTTCGCTGAACGTGAAGAGATTCGCCGGAGTTATCAACTCGATCCGGGGGCGAAGGTTGAAATCACCGGCATCAACGGCAGAATCGATGTCGAGACGGCGGACACCAAGACAGCTGAGGTCCTCATCATTCGCTCGGCCAAAAAAAAGGAAGATCTGCAATTCCGCCAAATTAACATCGAGCACCAGCCGGATCAGCTGAGAATACGGGTCGAGGATGATCGCAAGAGCATCTGGTCGGCACTGAGTTCTTCGACCGAAGGCCGCCAACGTGTCATGCTCAAAATTCCCCGCAAAGTCGATTTTGAAATACGCGGCCTCAACGGACCTCTCACCGTCGGCGAGATTGAAGGGCCGGTTCAAGTCAATGGAAACAACGGTCAAGTCAAAATCGGTCAGTTGAGTGGAAACGCCTCTTTCCGCGGGATCAACGGCCATATCGAGATGACGATCGCCAAGCTTTCCCAGGACGGCATCGAGATTGCCGGAGTCAACGGCAACACCGAGCTGCGATTCGTCGGCGAGGTCAATGCGGATGTCGAAGCGCACGGGATGAACGGCCGGATCGAACCTGACCTGCCGAATGTGGAAGTCCGAAAGAGCGAAGGTTTCGGCGTGTATAATGCGCGCATCGGCAGCGGCGGCGCGCGGATCAAGGTTCGCGGCGTCAACGGCAATGTCTATCTGAACAAAGCGGAAAAGATTAGCGCGGATGCTTCCAGATCCACGGTTAAAGTCAATCCCAAATAAGCGGTCCGGACGCGAAGAAAGCTCGCAATGGTCGCTCTGTTCATTTCAAATTCCGTCCATTTCTGAGGTCAACGATGAGTTCAACTCCGGTCATTGAGCTTGACCGATTGAGAATCGATCTCGGCAAGCGGCGCATCCTGCATGACATCGAGGGCGCCTTGTTCGGTCATTGCATCGGATTGCTCGGTCCAAACGGCGCGGGTAAAACGACGCTCATCCACACGCTGCTCGGATTTTATCAACCGACGGCCGGCACCGCGCGCATCTTCGGAAACGATATTCGCACCGAGGCCAGAAGCATCCGCACGGCGATCGGATACATGCCGGAGCGTGATTCATTCATTGCCAACATGACCTGTGTGCACTTCGTGCGCCTCATGGCCGAACTGTCCGGGCTCCCCCCTGATGCGGCGCTCGAACGCGCGCACGAAGCGTTGTTCTATGTCGGCTTGGGCGAGGCTCGTTATCGTAAACTAGGCACTTATTCGCTGGGGATGAAACAACTGGCCAAGCTCGCACAAGCGATCGTCCACGGCCCGCGTTTGATCTTTCTCGACGAACCGACCAATGGGCTCGATCCTCCGGCGCGCAAACGCATGCTCGAGCTGATTCGTGAAATCCGCGACTCGGGCCGCACACACATCGTCTTTTCGTCACACCTCCTGCGCGATGTCGAAGAGTGCTGTGACGAAGTCCTCATTCTGAAAGACGGCCGGATTGCGGCCAACTGCAACCTCGAAGAAGAACGCCGCGCCAACCGCAAGTTCATCGAGATGGAGACGCGTGACGCAACACCCGCTTTCACCGAAGCGATCGGCGCGCTCGGGTGCGAGTACGCGATGACCGGCAATCAGCGGATTAAACTGATCATGCAAGATGAAATGGAGGTCCGCGACCTGTACCAGATCGCGGCGGCAAACAATGTGCAGATTCGACGCTTGAACTATAAACGCGATTCGCTCGAAGACATCTTCCTGAAGGCGATGGAATAGCATCCGGGATCTGACATTACGCACAAAGGAGCATCGCATGGCCGTCTACGAACACGGTTATAAACCCTACGCGGGCGCGCTCACATCGTCGTGGTCGCGCTTTCTGGTCATTCCACGTTACGCCTATCAAGATCTGTTCAAATATAAGCTCTTCATCGCCCTCTTCGTCCTCTGTTACGTCTGCCCTCTGATCTATACAATCATTATCTATTTGCACCACAATTCCGGCGCGTTGGAGATTTTCGGGGTGAGGCCGTCGGATATTGTGCCGATCAACGGCACGTTTTTCTATATCTATACCAACATTCAAACGACCCTGGCCTTTATCTTCACGGTCATTATCGGGCCGATCTTGATCTCGCGCGACCTGGCAAACAATGCCCTGCCGCTGTACCTGTCACGGCCCTTTTCTCGTTTTGAGTATGTCATCGGCAAAATGTCTGTCCTGCTGATTCTGCTTTCGTTGATTACGTGGGTTCCCGGATTGCTCTTATTTCTCTTCCAGTCTTATCTGGAAGGCGGCGGATGGATGATCGACAATCTCTGGATTGCCGCGGCGATTTTCATCCTGAGCATAGTATGGCTGATGACTCTGGCGTTGCTTTCGATGGCGTTTTCGGCATGGATCAAATGGCGGACCGCGGCGAGCGCCGCATTATTCGCGATCTTCATCATTCCGACGCCGATCGGATTTGCGATTCAGGGAATGTTCATGACGACCAAAGGGCACATGCTCAATCTGGCCATGGCCTTTTCATCTCTTGCCAGAAGCCTGTTTCGTTTGGATTGGATGGAGGTGGATCGTTTTCTGTCATCGGGCGAAGCCTGGGTGGTCTTTGCAGTCTACGCCGCAATCTGCTTATTCATGCTCTCGCGTAAAGTTCGCGCTTACGAGGTGGTGTCGTAATGCAAGCTCAAGTCACAAATTCCACAGCCGAGAGTGCCAGTGCCATGCGCGATCAACTGATCGTCTTCGAGAATGTTTCGAAGTTTTATGGCGAGATCCTGGGCGTCAATCGCGTCAATCTGTCCATCAGTCCGGGCATCACCTCGCTCGTCGGTCCGAACGGTTCGGGCAAAACGACGCTCATGAATCTCATGACCGGGTTGATTCAACCGACCCGCGGGCGGATCAGCATTCTGGGCATTTCACCCGACAATCCGCAGGAACTGTTCCGGATTCTCGGTTATTGCAGCCAGTTCGATTCATTCCCTAAAGGCATGACCGGTTATGATTTCATTAAATCGTTCTTGCTCGTCCAGGGATACTCGAACAAAGAGTCGGAAGAGAAGACCTGGCGCGCGATTGAGCGCGTCGATCTGGTCGAAGCCGCGCATCGTAAGGTAGCGGGTTATAGCAAAGGGATGCGGCAGCGCATCAGGCTGGCGCAGTCGATCGCGCATGATCCCGAAGTAATGATTCTGGATGAACCGCTCAACGGACTAGATCCGATGGCGCGGACAGAGGCGATCCGTCTTTTCCGTCAATTGGCGAGAGAGGGGCTGCATCTGATCATTTCGAGCCACATCCTCGATGAAGTCGATACGATGTCGGATCGAGTCGTACTCATCAACAACGGTTACATCGTAGCCGAGGGCGGCGTCAGCGGCGTGCGCGAAGAGATGGATGAACATCCGATGCAGATCCTGATCCGTTGCGACCGTCCCCAGGAACTGGCCGCGCGTGTTTTTACGAGTGACAGTGTGGTTGAAGCTCAATTGCACCAGGATCAGCAGGGATTATTTATCAGAACGCGCAATGCCGATCGCTTCTACTTGCTGCTCAACCGGATTGTGATTGAAACCGGGATGAAGATTGAAACGGTGACTCCGGTTGACGATGATCTCAATGCGGTCTACCACTACTTGATCGGATCGAATGGAGGCGGACAAACATGAGCTCAATGATTGAAGCCAGCATCGTAAAACCAACAACAGCGCGACTGGATTGGTCCTTATGGTTGCGTCAGGTTCGCGCGATTATGCGGATTGAGTTGAAGAAGAACTTCTGGGGCAAACGAGCGTCCTTGATCTACCTGCTGGCTGCGGTCCCGGTGATTCTGATGTTCTTGCTTGCGGTCGTCGATCCCAGAGGCCAGGCCGATCTCGCAACCCCAATGACTTGGGTGTCGGCGCAAGAGGTATTCGGGAATATTTACGAAGGGTTGATTCTGCGCACCATCGTCTTCTTCGGCTGCGCCTGGATTTTTATGAATCTGTTCCGCGGCGAAGTGGTAGACAAAAGTTTGCACTACTACTTTCTCTGCTCGTTGCGCCGCGAAGTTCTGGTCGTGGGGAAATATTTCTCCGGCCTGGCCGCATCAATCCTGCTCTTCACTCTGACCACTGCCGGTTCGCTCTTCTTTCTCTACTATGCTCATGGCTATCCGGAAAATGTCAGGTACCTGTTTGACGGGCCGGGACTAGGCCAGGTGCTGACATATTTGAGCATTACGATCCTGGCGTGTCTGGGTTACGGCGCACTGTTTATGGTGATCGGTCTCTTCTTCCGCAACCCGATCATTCCGGCCCTCCTGGTCTACGGTTGGGAATGGCTCAATTTCCTGTTACCGCCGGTGCTCAAAAAGATCAGCATTATTCATTATCTCCACACTCTCGCTCCCGTGCCGATGAACGAAGGCCCAATGGCGACCGTCGTCTCGGCCACTTCCCCATGGATTTCAATTCCAAGCCTCATCTTCTTCACGGCCATCATTCTATTAGTGGCCGGCCGCCGTATTCGGAAAATGGAGATTAGATACGGAAGCGAATAAAAGGTGAGGGGCAAAGTGGGAAGGGTGTGTCATGAAGGTGGAAAGAGGAAGAAAACATCTTTTCATAAATTAGAGATAAAGTTCCGCCCTTCTTCATCTCTCATCCTTCACTTCCTCATCCTTTAGCCTTCATCCCTTACCCTTCTTGCCTCCTTCATCCTTTCTTCCTTATCGTTCATCCTTTATCCTTCATCTTTCATGATCAACGAACCCCAAATTAACGACGTAGTGGAGCCGGAGCGAGAATTTATCCGGCTCGACCCGCGTGTGATCAATTTATGGATCGTCACCGATCTGATCGGTTACGGCGTCCTGCTTCTCCTATTATTGGCTGGGTTGCTGGTTTGGGGATTTGTGCGTCCCGAGCTGCTCTGGTGGTTGGTCGGTGAATGGTGCGTGGTTGCAGCGATCTGTCTTTGGTACAGTCTGTGGCGTCCGTCACGGGCATACCGCGCGTGGAGTTATCGGATCGACGAGAAAGTATTGGAGACGCGAAGCGGGATTCTGGTTCACCGAACGCGTCTGATTCCGCTCTCGCGCGTCCAGCATGTCGATCTTGAACGCGGGCCGTTCGAACGCTTGTATGGATTGGCATCGCTCATTCTGCACACGGCCGGCACCCATTCGGCGAGTCTCACGATACCGGGACTGAATGCCGCGGAGGCCTCCCGCTTGCGCGATCATCTGGTAGAGGTAGGAGGTGACGATGCCGTCTGAACTCCCCGACACTCCGGAGCAGCAAAAGCCGGTTCAATTTGAAATAGACGCGCGGCCTCCCGCTTCAAATCTTGAGCCCTTACTCTCTCAGTTGAGTCTTGAAGGAAGACTCCATCCTTTCACAATCCTCTTGGGGCTGATGAAGGGGCTGCGAGGAGTGATCCCGGTCATTCCCTTTCTTCTGATCGGCAATCGCTGGGCATTCGCTGGATTCCTGGTCGTCATCCTTGGAAGTTCCCTGCTCAATACGCTCATCCATTACTTCTCATTCAGTTACCGGCTTGCAGGTCATGAATTGATTACCGAACAGGGCCTCCTTGAGCGTAAACAGCGCAGCATTCCTCTTGAGCGGGTCCAGGAGATACGGATTGAGCAGAATGTCATCCAGCGTATTTTAGGAGTGGTCGATGCCAGGATTGAGACCGGAGGAGGCAAAGGCGCGGAGGCCAATCTTTCAGTACTCTCCCGGACGGAAGCTGAGAGATTGAGGCAAGCTGTCTTTGAAAGAGTGTCGGCGCTGAGAGGTGGAAGGGCGCCGGCCCAAACCGCGGGCGACAATGTCGATCAGGCACAACACGGCACGGTTTTTCAACTCGGAATTAAAAACTTAATCATCGCCGGTTTGACCTCAAACCATCTGGTATCTGCGTTTGTGCTGGCGGGCGCGCTCTGGAACTTCGCTGATGATCTGATTCCTGAAAGTATCTATCATCGACTGGCCGGTACTCTCTACCGTAAGGTCCAGGAGCTGCTCGCGCAAGATGCGACCACAGCCACCATTTTGACCGCCGCGGGTGCGGTCGGCATCCTGATCGTCGGCCTCTTCTTTTCGATCATCGTTTCAATTGTCTTGTTTTACGGATTCACTTTCTCGCGACGAGGGGAAGAGTTGCACCGTAGTTATGGTCTCTTTACGCGGAGAGCGAGTAATCTGCCCCGCCGGCGGATCCAGGTTCTGAAAATCGAAGAAAAACTCTTGAGACGCCTCTTCGGCCTGGCTACTTTGCGAGCGGACACATCCGGCAGTCACCGAGAAGGAGAGGATGATAATAAAGGCCGGGATGTTTTGATCCCGATCGTGCCGCGGCGTGAAGTCGACGAATTGCTGCCCATCTTCTTCAACGATTTCGGTTCGGACCGGGCAGAGTGGCAGCAGGTTTCAAGGCTGGCGGTCAGACGCGGAACGATCAAAGGGGGAATCATTCTTTCAATAATGGCGGCGGCGTCATTTGCTTACCGGCAAGAATTGATCGCGCTGTGGCCGCTCGCACTGCTCCCGCTCATCTATGCGATCAATCTGGTCCGTTACCGCAATCTCGCTTACGCGCTAGGAGCCCAATATTTCCACACGCGGCGTGGATGGCTGGGCCGCTCAACGCATATTGTCCCGATCAACAAGATTCAGGCAATTGAGGTCAGTCAGACTCTATTCGATAGAAGATTGGGGCTGGCCACTCTGATGATAGACACTGCCGGACAATCGTACACCGGTGGGGGACCGCAGATCAGTAACATCCCGCTTGCCGAGGCCTGCTCCATTGCAAAGACCCTCGCGCGCAAAGCCGCGATCACCCGGTACAAATGGTGAGTTCAATTTTATGAAGGTCACTCTTTCTGAAATCAAAGCTGCGCGCGCCAGATTTGGCGGCGCCATTTACCAGACGCCTTGCCCAATTTCGCTCACACTCAGCAAACTTTGCGGGTGCCGCACTTTTTTTAAGCTCGAAAACCAGCAAATGACCGGCAGTTTTAAAGAACGCGGCGCGCTCAATAAACTGTTGCAACTATCCGCGGCTGAACGGCGGGCAGGAGTCATCGCCGCCAGCGCGGGCAATCACGCACAGGGCGTGGCGTATCATGCAACGCGCCTCGGGATCAAACCTCTCATCGTCATGCCGAGAGCGACGCCGCTCATCAAAATTGCCAACACCCGTGATCTGGGCGGCGAGGTCGTACTCCATGGCGCCAGCTACGATGAAGCGCTGGCACACGCCAGACAATTGGCGGAAGAGCACGGGTTCACTTTTGTTCATGCTTTCGATGACGAGGCGATCATCGCCGGACAAGGCACGATCGGTCTTGAACTGCTCGAAGAAGAAACGCCTTTTGATGCCGTCGTGGTCCCGATCGGCGGAGGCGGAATGATCAGCGGAATCGCCGTTGCGTTGAAAGAGACGCGTCCGCAGATTCGCGTCATCGGCGTCGAACCCGAGTATTTTGCTTCCATGAAAGCCGCCGTTGAAATGGGCAAAATGATCGAGATTCCCGCACACCCGACGATCGCCGATGGCCTGGCGGTGAAGCGGGCAGGTGAACATACTTCTCAAATTGTCCGACACTATGTCGATGAAATCGTGACGGTCAGTGAAGACGAGATTGCCAGCGCCATCCTGAAATTACTGGAGATTGAAAAGACCGTCGTTGAAGGCGGCGGAGCGGCTGGTCTGGCCGCCGCGTTATTCAATAAAATCCCCGGAATTCAAGATCAGAATGTCGCGATCATTATCAGCGGGGGCAATATCGATCCCAACCTGCTCTCGAAAATTATCGAGCGTGGTTTAGCGAAAGACGGGCGATTAGCGCGGATCCGCACCATGATGCGGGATCGCCCAGGCGAGTTGGCGCGCATCTGTCACCATATGGCCGAGGTCGGCGCCAACATCCTCGAGGTAACCCATAACCGGGCCTTTTCAAATCTCGAAGTCGGCGGCGTAGAGATCGACTTGACACTCGAGACGCGCGGCCACGAACATATTGAACACCTTTTGCAAGTCCTTCGCGATGACGGCATCGAAGCCCACAAGGCTGATTGAAACTCGCGAGGTTGACCGCGAAGTTGCCCGCGAAGTTGCTTAGAAGATGATGAGATTTCGTCCCTGAACTGTTTGAGCTCCCTCCCTGATGCGATTTGAACACATTTGAGGTAATCTTTTACCTTCAAGAATAAAAACGTTCAGAGTTATCCTAATTCCAAAGATGAGCGGCATCTCTTCGATTAAACTTGGAAGTGGGTCGGCTTCCCGTATTCGTTTGCTCTCTGAGCGCGCGTTATCGCGCACGGCGGGGGCGCCACTTGTACCGGGCAACAGCGTGCGCATTCTCAAGGACGCGCGCGAAAACTATCCGGCCTGGCTCGAAGCCATTAAATCGGCTCAGGACCGGATCTATTTTGAAAGCTACATTATTCACGAGGACGAGCAAGGGCGGAAATTTGCCGAGGCCCTTGCCGCGAAGGCTCGCGAAGGTGTGCGGGTGCGATTGATCTATGACTGGATGGGCGCGATCTGGGCCTCTTCGAACAAATTCTGGCGATGGATGATCGACGCGGGAATCGACGTGCGTTGTTTCAATCCTCCCAGTTATGACAGCCCTTTCGGATGGCTGAGCCGCGATCACCGCAAGATGATTGCGATTGACGGACGTCTCGGATTTATCACCGGATTGTGCGTCGGCCGGATGTGGGCGGGCGATCCGGAGCATGGAATCGAGCCGTGGCGCGATACGGGTGTTGAAGTGCTCGGTCCAGCGGTCGCGGATATCGAGCAATCATTTGCTCATATGTGGGCGGTCGCCGGTGAGCCGATCCCGAAAAATGAGCTGACCGACATGAAGTCGATCCCGCACGCGGGCGAGACGCCCGTTCGAGTGATCGCCAGCGTGCCGAATACGGCGGGGCTCTATCGTCTGGACCAGATGATTGCGGCAAGCGCCACCGAGACCCTCTGGCTGACAGACGCTTACTTTGCCGGGACGACGCCTTATGTTCAATCACTAAAGGCTGCCGCGATGGACGGAGTGGATGTCAGATTGCTGGTCCCGCAAGCGACAGACATTCCGGTCATGCGGGCGCTTTCGCGGTCGGGCTATCGCCCTCTACTCGAAGCCGGCGTTCGCGTTTTCGAATGGAATGGGCCGATGATCCATGCGAAGACCGCTGTCTCAGATGGGCGCTGGGCGCGAGTCGGATCGACCAATCTCAATCTCGCCAGCTGGCTGAGCAATTGGGAGCTGGATCTGGTGGTCGAAGACGAAAAGTTCGGGACGCAGATGGAAGAGATGTACCTCAAAGATTTAGAGAATGCGACCGAAATTGTTCTGTCGACTAAAAGAAGACCTTTGCCGATCGTCAAACGACCCAAGCGACGCGGGTTCACCAAGATCGGCGATAGCAGTTCGGGACGGGCCGCCGCTGGAGCGGTGCGCATCGGAAATGTGGTGAGCGCAGCCATCACAAACCGCCGTGTACTCGGTCCTGCCGAAGCGAGGATCATGCTCAGCTCCGGCTTTTTACTGTTGCTATTATCAATCGTGGCCGTCCTTTGGCCACGATTGGTCACCATCCCTCTGGCCGTGCTCGGCGTCTGGGTGGCTGCTTCTCTATTTATCAAGGCTTATAATCTCTATCAGGAGGGTAAGAAAGAGCAGGAAGCGCTACTCTCCGAACGGAAGCGGCAAGCCTCCGAGGATGTGCAAACCTAGAAGGACCGATCACATTCTGCAGTTAGGAGCCCTTTAAATTTGCCATGAGAGAGGTCTGTAAATTCAGAGTAGCTACTTATAATATTCATAAATGCAAAGGATTGGATCAACGGGTCAGACCGGAGCGAATAACCAAGGTTCTGCGCGAAATAGATGCGGACATCATTGCATTACAAGAAGTGGTCTGCCTGCAAGGTTCCGCGAGCAAAGACGATCAAGCGCACTTCATCGCCTCTGAACTGGGATTCGATTTTCGCCTGGGAGAGAATCGCAAGCAGCGCGGCGCCGCTTATGGCAACGTGGTGATCAGCCGCTTTCCGATGATCGAATCTCACAATCACAACATCAGCGTGAGCGGGCGCGAACAGCGCGGGTGTTTACGCGTCGATATCGACCTCCACGGTAAATACCCACTCCACATCTACAATGTTCATCTCGGCACGTCCTATACTGAACGGCGCCACCAGGCCCGTCAGCTACTCAACGAAGAGATCCTCAAGAAAGGCGATCACGCCGGGCCGCGAGTCTTGCTCGGCGATTTCAACGAATGGACTCGCGGGCTGACATCGCGCCTCTTGACTGAACATTTCCAGAGCGCCGATATCCGTATCCACATGGGCATCTCGCGCACTTATCCGGGCGTGCTGCCGTTTCTGCACCTCGATCACATCTATTTCGATGAGGCGTTGGAGTTGGAGAGAGCGCGGCTCCACCGCAGCCGGACCGCGCTCATCGCGTCCGATCATTTACCGGTCGTGGCCGATTTCCGATTGCGCAGCAATTGAAGGAGAAAAGTGCAAAATAAAGATGTTTTTCTTCCTCTTCCCGCCTTCATCCTTCTCGCTTGTCATTCGACGGTGACGGACTTAGCCAAATTTCTCGGCTGATCGACATCGCATCCACGTCTGACCGCGATATGATAGGCGAGCAATTGCAGCGGTACTGCCGACAGTACCGGCGATAGCAGCTCGCTCGATGAGGGGACTTCGATGGTGAAGCTCGCCATCTCGCGTGTGTCCAGATCGCCTTCGGTGACGATGGCGACGACGATGCCGTCGCGCGCGCGGACTTCTTGGATATTCGAGAGCGTCTTTTCGTAACGCAACTGTGATTTCTCGTCACTCGGATCAAGGGTATTGATGACGACCACGGGCAGACGCGAATCGATCAGCGCGTTCGGGCCGTGTTTCATCTCGCCCGCAGCATATCCTTCGGCGTGAATGTAAGAGATCTCTTTGAGTTTCAACGCGCCTTCGAGCGCGATTGGGAAATTGATGCCCCGGCCCAGATAGAGGAAATCGGTCGAAAGCACGAAGGCTTTCGAAAGTTCTTCATAATCAATTTCGCTGTTATTGAGCAGTTTCTCCAGCTTCACGGGTAGCTCGGAGAGGTGCTGGACATGCCATTTCAGCTTCTCCTCGTTCAGCGTGCCACGCTCCTGCGCCAGAAAGAGCGCCAGAATGTAGGCGGCAACGATTTGAGAAGTGAAAGCCTTGGTCGAGGCAACGCCGATCTCGGGTCCCGCGTGCGTATAGATCGTGCAATCGGCCTCGCGCGTCACCATCGAACCCTGAACATTGCAGATGCTGATCGCCCGACAGCCCTGATTCTTTGCCTCGCGCAGAGCCGCCAGCGTATCCGCCGTCTCGCCCGACTGGGTGATGGCCATCATCAGAGTCGTCGGATTCAGAATCGGATTGCGGTAGCGGAATTCCGAGGCATAATCAACCTCGACAGGAATCCGCGCCAGTTCCTCGATCAGGTATTTGGCAACGAGCGAGGCATGCCAGGCGGTGCCGCAGGAAGCGATCTTAATGTCGGTGTAGCGGCGGAAATCTTGCTGCGGGATTCTCATCGTATCGAGAAAGATGTGGCCGGTGTCGAGCGAGACGCGACCCTGTGTAGTGTCCCGGACGGCGCGCGGCTGTTCATAGATCTCTTTGAGCATGAAATGCTTGTAGCCGCCCTTTTCAGCCTGTACCGGGTCCCAGTTGATGCGCTGTACATGCGGCTGGATCTCTTGGCCATCGATATTCATGACCCGCACTCCCGCCCGAGTCAGCACCGCCGTCTCATTGTCTTCCAGAAAGAACAGATCGCGCGTGTGCGGCAGGATGGCCGGGATGTCGGAGGCCACAAAATATTCACCTTCGCCCAGCCCGATCACGATCGGCGGTCCGAGCCGCGCAGTCAGGAGTTTCTCAGGCTCGTCCGCCGACATTGCGACGAGCGCATAGATCCCGCGAATCTGTTTGAGCGTCTCGCGGAACGCACCTTCAAATCCAAGCTCGGGCCTGTGCCGCAGGTGATTTTCAATCAGATGCGCGACCACCTCGGTATCCGTCTCCGACTGAAAGTTGTGATCCTGCTTCTGCAATTCGCGCTTGAGCTCGAGGTAGTTTTCGATGATGCCGTTATGAATGACGCAGATGCGGCCGTTGCTGGAACGATGAGGATGCGCGTTCTCTTCGGTCGGCCGTCCATGTGTCGCCCACCGCGTGTGGCCAAGCCCATATTCGCCTTTGATAGGTTTAGTTCTGAGCACATCTTCCAAATTGCGCAGCTTGCCGCTGGCGCGCCGTACTTGCATCTCGCCTTTGGCATCGACCACGGCGATGCCGGCAGAATCATAGCCGCGGTACTCTAAACGGCGTAGACCTTCGATAATGACGGGGACGACTTGTTGATTTCCAACGTATCCGACGATACCGCACATGGAGCAACCTCCTTAGTAATTTCCAGTTGATCTTTCCCGATCAAAAATAGTTCTTGGTGTTGTCTTTCATCATTTCAGGGCGTCATCACGGACGAGGTGGGAAGACCTCCCTGTTCCTACTTCAACTTCTTCTTGACCTGCGCCGGCACGCCGGCGACGAGCGTATCGGGCGGGACGTCTTTAGTGACGACTGAACCGGCGCCCGTCATCGCACCTTGCCCAACGCGGACCGGCGCGACGAGCATCGTGTCCGAACCGATCTTGACATTGTCCTCGATAAAAGTCGGGTTTTTATTCTTCCCGTCATAATTGCAGGTCACTGTCCCCGCGCCAATGTTAACACGCTCGCCAAGCGTCGCATCGCCCAGGTAGGTCAAGTGCATCGATTTTGTCTTGCGGCCGAGCTTCGATTTCTTGGCCTCGACGAAATTGCCGATGACCGCTTCTTCACCTAACTCGGTCTGCATGCGCAGATGTGCGAACGGCCCGACTGAATTGCGCGCTTGCAGCTTGCTGTCAACCAGGACGCAAGAGTTGAGGACTTTACACTCCTCCCCGATCTCGACGTTCGTCAGATGCGACCAGGAATGGATCTCACAATTTCGGCCGATGCGCGATTGACCTTCAATGATCACCTGCGGATGGATAATGGTGTCGCGACCGATCTCGACGCCGTCATCGATGTAGGTCGAATCGGGATCGATGATCGTGACCCCATCGGCCATGAGGCGATCGATCGTCTCATGGCGCAGGCGTCGCCACATGGCGGCGAGTTCGGCCCGCGTGTTGATGCCATCCAATTCGTGCGCGTCCTGGTGAAGCACAGTGCCGACCGACAGACCGGCGGCGAGCATGATCTCCGGGACATCAGTCAAATAGTATTCATGCTGCGCGTTCTGCGGTTTCAGTTGATCAAGCGCGTTGAATAACGAAGGAAGATCGAAACAATAGAGTCCCGGATTGAGTTCGGTGATCGCTCGCTGTTCCGGAGTGCAATCGCGCTCTTCGACGATCTTTAAAAACTTGCCGGCCGCGTCCCGCACAATGCGCCCGTAAGCGGGCGGATCATCGAGGCGAATCGTGACGAGTGTTGCCCCATGCCGGCCTCTTTCATGTTCGGCAACCAGTTCGCGAAGCGGGTCGGGACGCACGACCGGCACGGCGGCGTACAACACGATCAGCAAGCCGTGC